>Ga0255752_10005592_pt1 | contig 12114 bp, 12 predicted proteins | sample 011ome_25_FD_179952 | JGI IMG/M metagenome (GOLD analysis project Ga0255752, IMG submission 179952) | Coastal salt marsh microbial communities from the Groves Creek Marsh, Skidaway Island, Georgia - 011512CT metaG (version 2) | ecosystem: Environmental > Aquatic > Marine > Intertidal zone >...
CTCTCGATCCCCCAGTTTTTGTTAGTAAGGAGTTGCCTCTTCACTAACCTTCTCTTCTACATCAGCTTTTGTTTGAACGTTCCCTTTAGATACATTGCCAGCAAAGTCTTTTGCACTTAAGTACAAAGCCTTGTCTGACTGACCTAAAATTCTGTCCTGTGTCACTACCCATCCATACCAAGAACCTTTATCGTTCTTTTGTAGTGTAGATGATAGAGTGTACACCACCCCGTGCATAGGAGGGATTGCAAACCCACCTTTGCCATCAGGTATTTGTGTGGTTTTCATCATAGAATTCCACTTTTTACTGACATTTAGTTGAGTTGATTTCATAGTAATCAACGCAGGTGTATAACCACCTGTGTTTGTCTCAACCATTACATAGTAAGAAGCAGTCTCTTCTAGATAGTTACCGTTTGGTAATCTGATCTTAGAGCCTTCTCTCTTACCAGTTTGGATTATAGGATTGTTCGGCATATGGACAGCCACAGGAGCACCTGGCCCGTCACCTCTATCCGACCACTCTGGATAATCCTTCTTGTAATAACAAGGAATAACCTTGATACCACTTTTACCATCGTATAGTTCGTTGGTAACAGTATTATAGATCATACCAGGTTTGGCATTCTCCATATACTTTGCATCTCCTGCAGTTACCTGCGGAGATAATTGTCCAAGTATTCTGACAAATGGTAACGCAAGATCATCTTGTGTCATATTGTCAAAACCTTTGGCATCATCACCAAACAAAGCTAGTGATGAGTTGGTCTTAGTTGCTACGCTTTTTTCATTAGCCATTACACATTACCTCATAGTTATTTCCGGGTGATTTTAGTTTTGTCTTTAATCCAAGTACTAAAGACATCAGGAGGCATATCGAGCCCGGACTCGATACGCTCCTTAAATAGGGCGGTGAGTGTAGCCCAAGCCACATCAGATTTCTGCTGTGGTTGAAATCCATTCTCCGCCGCAAGGTTAAGCAATTGCTCCGCCTTGTCATCTTCTCCACGACCAAAAGTTACAAAGACATTGTTTTTAATAATGTCTCCTAACCCATTGTCCCGAAGCCATTTATAGCATTGCGCTCTCTTATCTTCATCTTTAGGAAGAGTGCATCTATATTCTTTTTTCACAGAAACTTTGGATCCGTCAGCTAACTTTAGTTCTGACAAACCTTGTTCCTGTAACAATTCTGGAATTACACGAGAACTGATATCATCAGCCTCTGCTTTTTTTGCTTTGAGTTGCTCTTCTAATTGTGCAATCTCATCTTCTTTTTGTTTCAGTTTAACACATTCTTGTGCAACTGTTGTAACTTCAACATTGTCTAAAAGATCTTTAGAATCTCTTAACATTTCTTCTCTAACATCAAAGCTACCACTACCTGTGAACGTTTTTATTTTTTCCATATTATCCTTTCTGATACATATCAACTTCAAGTGGATAGTATCTGTATTCACGTTTATCCCACTTCAACATATTGAACTGTCCGTTTGTAACATCACTTACAGCTGCAGTTGATATACCTATTATTACAGGATCTCCTACTGCAAGTAAATAATCTTCTTTACGAAAATCTTGTAAATTTTTTTTCATCTTCTGCACGTATGGTGCAGTAGATAATATTGCCTGATCTCTATTAGGCAAACATATCACAAGATATCCAAAGTCAGACGCACTCAATATATTTATGTTAGGTGCTGGTTGTTGAATCACATAAACAAATTTCTCTTTAGGGTTGTTTTTATTAAAACCTAAAAACTCCTCTAAAGATTTAGGCTTATACAATTCAAATATTTTATTTTTCATTTCTTAGTTCTTGACAACAGATATAATAGTATTTATATAATTGTCAACTAGAAATAAGAAATAATTTATGACATTTACTTTTAGGCATCCAAGTAAATACATAAAACACATAGAGGAAAAATTTGATATGAAATACAAATTTAAAACTAAACCATATGACCATCAATTGACGGCATTGGAAAAGTCTTGGAATAAAGAAGAGTACGCATACTTTATGGAAATGGGTACAGGTAAGTCTAAAGTATTAGTAGATAATATTGCTATGCTTTATGATAAAGGTAAAATAAATGGGGCGTTAATTATAGCACCAAAAGGAGTTTATAGAAACTGGTATTCTCAAGAAATACCAAATCATTTAGCTAGTCATATAGAACACAAAACAGTATTATGGACTGCGACTACATCCAAAGCAAAGGATAAAGAGTATCAACAACTGTTTAAATCTGACTTCGACCTTCACATCCTTGTAATGAATGTAGAAGCGTTCTCTACCAAGAAAGGTTTAGAGTTTGCACATAAATTTTTAAACTGCCATAAAACTTTAATGGCCGTTGATGAATCAACTACGATTAAAACACCAACTGCAAAAAGAACAAAATCTATTTTAACACTTGGTCAATATGCAAAGTATAGAAGAATACTTACAGGTTCTCCTGTAACTAAATCACCTTTAGATTTGTATACACAATGTGGTTTTTTAGATGAAGAACTATTAGGTTTTAGTTCTTTTTATTCTTTTAGAAATAGATACGCTGTTATGGTAGATAGAAACTTTGGTGGTCGAAGAGTACAAATACCAACAGGTTATAAAAGACTTGATGAATTATCTCTTATACTAAAGAAGTTTTCTTATCGTTGTTTAAAAGATGAATGTTTAGATTTACCAGAAAAAACTTATGTGGAAAGAGAAGTAGATTTAACAGACGAACAGAAAGAAACATACGCTACAATGAAATCCGCGGCTCTCGCTAAACTAAAAGGTAAGATGGCAACCGCGCCCCACGTACTAACACAATTGATGCGTCTACATCAAATCACGTGTGGTCATTTAAAGAATGATGACGATAGTATTACAGAAATAAAAAACAATCGTGTCAATGCATTGCTTGAAGTTTTAGAAGAAATCGATGGCAAGGCTATAATATGGGCAAATTATGTCTACGATATAAAACAGATTGTAAATGCTATCTCTAAAAAGTATGGTCAAGAGTCAATTGTGCAGTATTATGGTGCAATTCCGGCAGAACAAAGACAGAAAAACATAGAGAAGTTTCAAGACCCAGACTCTGATGTTAAATTCTTTGTAGGTAATCCACAAACAGGTGGTTATGGTATTACATTAACAGCTGCAAATAATGTGATTTATTATTCTAATGGATATGACTTAGAAAAGAGACTGCAGTCAGAAGACAGAGCCCATAGAATAGGACAGAAGAAGGCGGTAACATATGTCGACCTTATAGCACCAAAAACTGTAGATGAAAAGATTAGAAAAGCTTTACGTAAAAAGATAAATATAGCAACCGAAATAATGGGAGAGGAGTTAAGAGACTGGATATGATAAATTTTAATCAAAGTGATAGTCACGATGTAAAGACACAATTAGAATATTTAAATAAAAAACCAGAATATCAGGAGGATAAATTAAGGATAACTAATATATCTACAAAGCCTTATGATTTTTGGAATTGGTCTGTGATTATAGAATTTAAAAAAAGAAATTGTGAACACGATAGGTTTCCTGATTTTATCCTGCAAGAAGATAAACTTAGAATAAATATAGATCTAGCTAAAAAACATAATATTATTTTTTTATATCAAAATAAATTTAGTGATGGTAAAATTTGGGAATGGAATATATCGAAAATGGTGCAAGAAAATAAAATGCCTAAACCAATTGTAAAAGAAATGAATCACTACACTTATGTTAATGAACAACATAAAGTTCCTAAAAAAGTTTATATGTTAACACTCGATATGGGGTATGAAATATAATGGAATTAATAATTCTTAATGACGGAATCTATCAACTAATACCAGTTACTAAAGAAATATTAGGTGACATAAAAATATTTGGTGAAATAGATTGTTTTGATTTGTGTGATATTCTTAGAGAAAAATTAACTGGTTATGCAGATACTATAAACTTACATATAATGAAAGATGGTAGTGGTGCTATGATTGGTTGTATGTGTCGTTAAGAAATATCAACTAATCCCGTTTCTCGATTCAAGTATTTATATTCTATCTTCTTTACATTGAACTCTTCTTTTATTTTATCGCAAATTTCTTTTACATCAAACTCACCACACGAATAGACATCAAACTGCATTAGTGCAGGTTTGGGTTCATCCCATATATGCATCGCAATGTGTGAGGTTTCTATGATTGCAACAGCAGTGATGCCTCTGTTGCCTGGCATATTACAATACTTAACATATGGCCCCATAAATACTTTCATATTAATAGACGATATAAAATCTAACATCCAAGATTTTAACTGATCTTCATCTGTCGGTGGCCTGTCAGCTTCTGCACGGATGATTAGATGTTTATGTACTAATAAACTATTTTTCATCCGAGCTATCTATACTAAATCAACAGCTTTGCCAATGATTGGTTTGTATTTTACTCTACCGTCTTCTCGGTATGCTCTAAGATATTGTGCTCTAGGATTAAATTCTACATAGCTTGCGTGGATCCATCCACTGTTAGGTTCTCCGGGCGTATAGAACTCAAGAATCAGCTGATCTACTTTAATGTTCATATTGATCCAGTCAGCAACTTCTGCATTATCTACACCTATCACTTCGAAATCACAGGCCTCTGCTTTTGCGTGCTGTGAATTTACAGAGCTACCGATAGCAGCACACAGCTCTGGGCTACGAAATCCGCTCGTCACTTTAACTCTACCAAAATGGTCACGTACTGGTTGCAAAACTCTTTCGCATAACATTTCTAATTTTTTAATTTGATCTGCATTAGGATTGTTATCAATACCTTTTCTAATTGCAGTATCTGATTTGATCATTTCTTGAAGACTGAAGTTTCGACTTAGATTCATATAAATTTCTCCAACACGAAGAGTACTGCAGTTCCCGCAACAGTCAAAAGAACCCAATAGATCTTGTCTATCTTACCGCCCAATTTATCTACATCTTCGTGTATGTGTTTAAGGTGGTTGTTTTTAATCTGATTGATATCTTTTTTAACGCCTGTTACGTGGCCATAAAGCGATACGATGTGTTCTCTTGTTGTTTTAGGTTCTATTGCCATAATTATAAAAAATCATCTACCTTGTTTATTCTATCAAGTTTTTGGTCTTCTGTCTGTAGTTGTGTGTAAGGTATACTTACATTTTGTTGACCTATAAATCCAGGGGTAGCATTAGCTACAGTTGGTGGTAATTGGCCTGCTGGAGTAGAGCCTAAATTAGGGATAATTGACTGTCTAAATGGATTAGGTAATTCAGGAAATACATCCAATGAAACAGGTGTTTCAGACAATATTTCTTGTATAGTATCTATAATATCCTCTGCAGCTTCAAAAGGATTAGGGATTCCTAGTTGTTCAGCATTAAATTCAAAAATATTTTTAACATCATTTGAAATACTGTAAGGTCTAAACTCACCATCAATTAAAGAATTAAAAGCTCTACGCTCTCCTCTTTTAACCATAGTCTCTTCAATTTGTTCTTCATTCATACCTAATAATTCAGCTGCTTTTATATCTTTATACATTTCTCTATTAATTCTAAACAAAGCTCTGTTAGAATCTATGTATGCATCTACAACTTCTTCAGGAGTTACAACTCCTCCCGTTAATGTTCTTCTTGCAAAGATACTTCTTGAAGCTCTGATACCATCTTTATAATCTGTAATTTTATAATTAATTCCTTTTGTTGGATCTACTTTTACTTTTCTTAAACCAGCAATACCAGATAACTCATTACCTAATTCATATTCAATTCCTCTTGGCCCAAATCTCGCATCACTTTCAGGAACTACTTTAGCAACAGATGCTAAACCTAATCTTTTTAATTGTTTATAGTTAAACGGTGCCTGTGTTTCAACTAAATGACCTACTGATTTATATAAAGCATCACCAACTGTATCTACTTGTAAATCATAAATTCGTCTACCTGTTGCATCTACACCACCTCTACCTAATATTGGAGAAACATCTTGTAATGCTTCTGTCCACATTGATTCACTAATAAACGGAGATCCTATTTCTTTTGTAGATTCAATTAAACCTAATAAGAAGTCTCCCATAATACCATCTTTATCTTGTTTTCCTTCGTTAACTGCATTGATTACAGTTTGTATTGGTCTTGTAAGAGTGTCATATGCATTCATATGAGAGTAGTCTATGTATTCTAAATTACCTTCTTTATCTTTGAATGGTAGAAGTGTAGAGTTTTTAGACCAATCAGCAACATATCTTCTCATTGCTTCTATCTCTTCGTTACTTACATCGTAGATAGTTTGTAATGTAGCAACAGCTCCTGCTGGTAATACAGTAGTTGTAACACCCATACCAAACAATCTTTGTAATCCTCTTTTTCTTAAAGGGTTAACTACATCTCCGTTTGGTAAAACTACTTTTAAAAATATTTCATCTAATGCTGTAGAAACTATATTAGTTCCTGTTCTCATTATTTCTGCAGGGAAAGCTACAAAGTTACCTACAGGTAATCTTCTTAGTCCTTTAATAAAATCAGAAACAAAAGCATAATTAGGGACATTGTTTTTAACTAAATTAGCTGCTTGTTGTTTTAAATATTCTTCGTTGTATGTTCCTATTTTTCTTGTAGTTCCATCCTCTAAAACTTCAATTATATCTTGTCCTAGTTTTAAACCTGCATCATCATAAGATTTAGCTAATCTAGCTTTCTCACCAAAGTATGTAAATATTTTCCAGAAGTCATCCTCTGCTGTATATGCATCTTGTGCAAATCTTTTTGCAACATTCATCTTTTTTAAGAAAGTATTTACGCCATTAAAGTCAGGTCCTATTCTGTTTAACACTCCACCAAAATCTACGTCTTCTAAAAGTTTTCTTAAATCTCCTAATTGAACTTGAGAGTTAACCACACCTAATCTTAATAACTCTTGATATAATTCATTCGCTTGTCTTGTTCCTGGTCCTGCTACTTGTAAAGCGTTCCACGCTGCTTTAACGTCTGCTGTATTACCAAACGGCAGTAATCCATTTGCACCTGCAAATGCAGCGGCACTTAAAAAGTTTCTTGCGTGTGTAAATGGTGCAAGAATTGTTTTAGCCATTTGTGCTGTAGCTTTAGGATATAAGATAGTATTTTGGTAAAGCTGTGCTAAAAAGCTTTTAGATGTTTCTTTAGTTTGTCCTAACGCATCAGCATAATCGTTTAGTGCTACTTTACCTTCTATTGGATTTATTATTTCTGCAGCTTTTTCTGCTGCTCTTTGTCTTTGTTTTTTAGTTAATTTTTTACCTTTAGCAGAAGCTAAAGCGATTTCTCCATCTACAGCATCTTTTACTTTTTTATCTATTCTTGCTGCTTCTATTTCATCAACAGCTTTTAGTTTTGCTTTTGGATCATAAAATCTACCGATAGGTGTACCTCTTACAGCGTCTTGTTTTCCAGGAGGAGATATAGTTTTAAAATCACTTCCTGTTCCGCCTGTGTATTTTCTAGCTTCTCCAGAGTTTGCAAATAAAAAAGGAACTCTAGGTTCAGGGCCTACTCTTCCACCCGCGTCCCACGCATCCCAAGTTCTTTTTAAATTGTTAGATTCTTTTACTAGATTATCTAACCATTGATTATATCTTACTTGTGAAGATAAATTAGCTGTACCTTCTACTAATGTAGACATTGGGTTTTCAGCTTTTCCTAAAAGGTTTTTTACAATACGTTGTCCTTCATCTGTTAGTTCTGATAATTGCGCTATGTCTCTATTTCTAACATTTATATTATCAAGTTGTAGATTATCGGCAACTGAAACTCTAAAAAAATCAGGAGCATCTTTTATGACTACATCTCCCGGTCTGCCAGATAATAAAACACCTTTTGGTAAAGAGGATCCTTGCCATATCTCATCTGCTATTTTAGTTGCTTCTTCTGTTGTTAATTTTACTTGTCCTTTACTTAATCTTGTAACTTCTTTTTGTATGTCTTCTGCGGCCTGATTTAAAATAGCCTTAGTTGGTGGATAATTTTTTGCAAAATTTAAATCACCAGAATTATTTTTAAATGCTTCATAACCTCTATCCATTGCATCAGATAAAGATTTACGAATCATTTTTTCAAAATCATCTAAAGCAGATGGTGTAAGTCTTCTACCATACTCTGTAAATAAATCTTCCCAAACACTTCTCATACCTTTAAAACTATTTATTATTTGAGTAACATCTTCATCTGTTGCTCCATAAGTTTTCTTTAATTTATTTTTAAAAAATTTAGAATTTTGTTCATTAATATCATCAAATCTAAAGTTAAATATTTTTTCTCCTGTTTTAGTTTTTTTAGTTACTTGTTTTCCTGTATTAGGATCTACTGTTTTAAAAGAATCAGGTATCTTTTTAAAATTTTTTAATTCACCAAATCCTGCTTGATAAGGACGACCTGTTAATTGGTCATTAGCTAACTCACTAACAGATTCAAAATTATATCTTAATTTTCTTTTACCAATTAAGAAATCATTCATTTCTTTAAATAAATTTTTCTTTGTATTTTCATTTACACCTGCAGATGTTCTTTTCATATTTTTAATAATACGTTCTCCAATTTTATCTACAGTTGTCATTGCTCTTTCTGCAGCATTTCTATCAGCAGAAATTTGACCTTCCATCTTATTACGTAATTCAAATCCTTCTTGTGGGTCTGAACCTCTTGCTCTTAAAGGTTTTGAAATCCATTTATCAATCCATCTATCAAAAGGTTTAGTTATTGCTTTACCTGTACCTGATTGGTTTCTTAATTTAGAAATAGTTTTCCCTGCACCTCCAATTATTCCTGTAAACCCAGCACCTTCTAAACCAAATTTTAATCTGTTAAATATTTCAGTAGTTGGATCATCTGTATCTCTTTCTAGTTCTGTAGGACCTCCTAGTAAATCACCAAAGGTTCCTGCTTCCTCTACATCAGCTACAAATACACCTTCAGCTAATCCACCTAATCCAGCACCACTAGCAAAAGCTCCTGTCTTTTCAAATCCTGTAGCTCCTTTTGAAAAAGCTTCATCAAATAATTTTTTATCTACTTTGTTTAAAGTTTTACCACTTAATTTTTTTTGAACTGCCTTAGACATATCTCCACCTAAATCTAAATACTTACCACTTCTTTTAGCAACTAAAGCACCTTTAGCTAAACCATTACCTACTTTAAAAGCAATACCACCTGGCACACCAATGTTAACAATAAGTTCTGTAATTTTACCAGCTGTTGTAGCTTCAGCCATTTCATCAAAAGGATTTATTTTTGCAAAGAACTCTTCTACTTCTGCAGCTTTATTTGTATCAGCACCAAGATCTATAAGCGTTGCGCCTAAAGATGCAAAACCTTCTGGTATTTTAAATAAACCAGAACCAATACCTGCTAACGCAGAAACAAATGCATTAGGTCTACTGTTTTTATCAGCATCAGTTTCTATGTTGCTTATGTTTTCATTTAAAAGATCACCAAGTGTGGCCATCAGTTACCTCCTATACTCGAAGATCTGTTCTTTCTCTAGCTTGTCCGTCTACTACTTCAAAGATTTTTTTAGATCCATCGGGTAATGTTATAATAGAAAAGCCTTCCTGTACCTCTAATTTTGGTATTTCAGTTTCACTTGATACAGTAAATTTCTTAACTGGTTTTTGATATTTTAATCTTAAAGTGTCTTCAATAACAGAAGCACTATCTAATCCTTTACCTGTTCCTTTGTATAAATTTTCAGAAACATATTTTAAAGAATCAATCCAACTTTTACCTTGTAAACTATCTGCAGCTTTTTGTGCCGCTATTGTAGCATCTATCTTATAGTCTATACCAGCTAATGTTTGTTTTAATTGTTCGTTCGCTCTTTTACTTGCAATCTTATCTTTAATATCTAATGTTGCTGCAGCTTGTTCTATTTTTTCTAATCTACTTGGACCCGCTGCTGCTTCAGTTTTCATAAACTCTGCAAGACCTTCTTTAACACCGCCTGTGCCTAAGAAAGAAGCAGAAGCTCTAGCTAACATATCCGATAAATCTCTACGTCTAGCTTTATCACCACCTAACATTTTTATGTAATCTTCTACTTTAAGTTCTGTAGATTCTTCTTTTTCTGTAGCACCACCAGTTCCTGTATCTTTATCATCATCGCCACCACCAACTTTTGGAACAACTTTATTAGGTTCACCACCTTTATAATCAAGATCACTCTTGACCTCTAAAGATTTATAAAAATCCTGTAATTCTTTTTTATCTTTTTCTGAAAGATCTAGATCACCTTCACCCATTTCTATATCAGATGCTTTAATATCTGCTAATTGACCACCACTATATCTTACAGGTTTAGCTAATTCATCAATGCCTAATTCACCCATTCTTGGAAATCTTTCACTTACACTCTCACCAATTTTAATTAATCCTGGTGCTTGTCTTTCAGGACTCATAAAACCAAAACCAGTTCCTGATTGAAATTTCATTGGAGATTGAAAGTTCGGATCTAAAAATCTAGGACCTAAGAAAGCTTGTTTTAAAAAATCTAAACCAGTTTTTTCACCTGCATATCCACCTGGTTCATCAACCAAACCTCTTTTAGGTTTATCTAATCCAGATGTAATCCCCGTTCCACGGCTCTCTACCTTACCACCTCTAAACATTGGTCGTCTTAATATTCTGCTCATTATCCAAACAATCCTAATTTAGAACCAATACTAGCAATACCTGTACCTACACCTAGTGCAGTTGATAATGGACTAGCTGGAGCCGCTGGTGGTGCATAACCAACAGTTTGAGTTGGAAACGCGCCTGGTTGAATTTGTGCAAGTTGTTGTCCTATTAAACCTACTTGTGTAAATGGTTGGAACTGTCTTTCTCTTTCAGCCGCTGCCGCCGCATCAAGTATTGCTTGTTGCTGTGCTTGACCTGCTTGACCTAGTTGAGTTTGGTATTGTCCTAAACCTTGTCTTGCAGCTAAATCTTGTGCCGCTGCTGCTTGTGCTTGTTGAAATCCTTGTGCTAAAAGTTGTGCTTGTAATTGTGCTCTGTTCGCTGCACCTCTTGAAGCTGTCTCAGCTGCTAATACACCTTCTCTACCACCTCCGTAAGCACCTGCTTGAATAGCTCTATCTCTTTGAGCTGTTCGTGCAATTGCTTGTTGTCTATCAAATTCTGCAAGTGTAGTATCAATCACCTCTTGTTGATAAGGTGACATAAATTGTTCGTAAGCTTGTGGACCTGTTAGCGCTCCTAAACCTGCTGCTGCAGTTCTAGCATCTTGTTGTAATTGTGATTCTGCTGCAATCGTTGGTGCAAATTTAGATGTATCTATTCCTGTAAAACCACCAGCAGGTATTGTACCTGGTTGTAGTTTTTTAAGAGTTTCTAAAAAGGATGTAAGTGCACCTTCTATTATCGGTGCTGGTTTTGTTATTGTAGTTGTTTCTGACATTATGCTCTTGCCTCTAATCTGTTCATTGTTTCATACATTCTCTTTGCACCTTTATTAATATCTCCACCACCTGCACCTCTAACTGCATCTGCAGTCATTACGAATTCATTTTTAGAAAGTCTTGCAGGTACATCGTCTGCTCTTTCTTTTTTACCAATTGGTACGAATCCTCCACCTCTTAAATCCATCTCTTTACCACCAAGACTCATTAGGCCCCCATCTTTTTTACCTTCACCTAAAATATCTTCTTTCATACCTTCAAATTCTGCTTTTGATATTTCGCCTCTTTCATACAATTGTGGGATGTATAATTTATAGAATTCCATTTTTCTATCATCTGGCATTACACCTTCTACATCATTAAACATTGCATTTAAAATACCCATCTCTTCTGACTGACCAGGCATTATTGTTACTTTTAATTTATCTACTAAAAACTCTTTTGGTTTTTCTTCAACAGCTTCTACAGCTGCAGGTATACCACCAAATTCTAATCCTACTCTACCACCGTCCGCGTACCCCGCTGCTGAGATAGTTTCTTCAATTTCCTCATCAGTAAAATATCCAGCACCTTCCATAAATTGTCTAATAGCCGCGGCTCTAGCTCCACTATCTTCTAATAATTCTGCTTGTGCTAATGCTTCATCTATAGCTGCTTGTTTTTCAAATCTTCTATTTT
>Ga0255752_10005594_pt1 | contig 12102 bp, 11 predicted proteins | sample 011ome_25_FD_179952 | JGI IMG/M metagenome (GOLD analysis project Ga0255752, IMG submission 179952) | Coastal salt marsh microbial communities from the Groves Creek Marsh, Skidaway Island, Georgia - 011512CT metaG (version 2) | ecosystem: Environmental > Aquatic > Marine > Intertidal zone >...
AATCGCGCCGGAAGTTGCTCGTCTGATGGCACAATATCTTGGTGAGGATGCGCGTTGGATTACCCGACAGGTTGAAGAATTTCATGCGTTTAGCAACCCTTATATGGTGAACTAGGCATTGGTGAAATCACTACATTTGACCGAAGCCTTAGGCGAATGAACGTTTCGAAAAAACAAATCTCATCAGGTGCCGTCATCAATATTGTCGGAATCCTTTTAGCGCCCATATCAGAAGATTTAATACGTACGCTATTTTGCGCTAATAATGTTACATTTGAGTATGCGCGTTGCTTTCATTCAAAATAGGGTTCAATTAGGCGGACGATTCCAAGTTACTTTTGAAATGACAAAGGTCCTCAATACAATGGGTATCATTCCGGACTTCTACAGTTATAGGTTCCGTTTAAGTTTAGAAAACGTCCAAAATCATTATGGTAGTTCCATAAAAATCAACTTCCATACGATTCCCGAACCAAAACTCCCCGTTGAATGGAATATTACGCAATTCAATAGGCAAGTAAATACTTATGTTGAAGGCTACGATTTGATCATTAATAGTAATAACACAAGTATAGGCCTTTCCGATAGACTGAATCTTATTAGCTACATTCATTACCCACGAAAAGCCAAGCTAATGAGCTCTTTGAGTCTCGGTAAACTATTAGACTTCAATCGAGACCCTTTTCTTTTAAATGCACTATTATATAGGTGGCATACTAGTACTCATTGGGGGGATCTACAAGTGGCAAATAGTAAATTCACTGCTGAGCAGTTTGAAGAGCATTATTCTAATGATGTCAATACTATTCTATATCCGCCTGTAGATACACGACTAACGGTAGCTACAAAAATGCCAAATAGGATAGTCAGTATAGGTCGATTTTCGCCGAACAAAAGACAATTACAACAAATCCATATTATGGCAGAGCTGCCGAGTCATGAGCTATATATCGTTGGATCTAAAAATGATGTGTCCTACTTTAATAAATGTCGGCAGGCTATAGAGGACCTCTGGTTAAACAATGTTCATCTAATTTCAGATGCAACAGAATCGGAAAGAGATTCTCTGCTTGCATCTTCCACTTTCTTTATAAATTCATTGCGTGAGGAACCTTTTGGAATAACTACAGTTCAAGGTATCGCCGCAGGATGTATTCCCATAGTACACAATAGTGGGGGACTTAAAGAAATAATTCAAGACGTTGACCTGAGATTTGAATCTGAAAATGAAATACCTGGAATTATCAGAAGCCTTCAAAATTCGAATAGGATACCAAGTATTAAAAAAGGGCTGCAAGATCATATCAAAGCATTTGATAGCGGAATATTTAGACGCCAATTTAAAATCTTGATAGAACAGAAGCTACCTAGATCATGAAAATAGAAAAGCTGATTTTGGAAGGGGTTTTTAAACTTGACCTTAATGCAATTTGAATACCAACCCGTATTTCACTCATAAAGAATAACACATTAATAAAAGATTGGAATTGAGGTAATCTATTGTCAAAGAAAAGAAGGAAAATCGCTATCGAGGACACGCAATTCTTGACCTTAAGACCCCCAACTTCTTTGAATTTTGACAGCAGGGCAGCCTCTTTGTCTCCTCATATTCAACCTCCACTATTAAGCATCGTGTAAATAGGAAGTAAAGCGCATAGAATAAGGAAATGAATTTTTAGGCTGAATTGATATAACGCCAAACTTTAATTTCGATAGTCGAAGGAGCAACCATGATAAAACTTAGATGCACCCCGACATATTCTGCAATCTCTTTCATCACCGCTTCCTTTCGTAACATGAAATCTTCAAAAGCCCAGTACCTTACTTGGCCCTCGAGCATTAAATCTAACCATGCCTTCATGGTCTTTAGCGCAATAAACCTTATTAAGAATGTTTGGTTGTTCCAGTAATGAGAGAAGAGAGTTCCATCTGAATGGGTTTTGTACGATACCTTTTCATTTTAAAGTGACTATACATTTGTTTTTATGGCTACCTAAACAAATATTACATTTTAGGCGGGATAGGCCATTTTAAGGAATTCTCAAGTGCGGTTGATTCATACAAATAGTGAGCGTTCGCCTCAAAACGTAACGTTGCTGTTTCACTAACCGTGAAAAATGGTTAATACATTTATAAATAATTCTCATGAATATTGGCTGAAAAAACTAAATCTATTCATCTTATCCTATAAAAAGAATGTTTCCTTTTTTGGGCTCCTATAAACTTCTGTGTGCGATGTTAACCTAAAAAAGAGACTTCTCGTTCCACATTTATGCGCATCACCAAAGATTACAAAATGACAGGAAGCTCTACCAGAATTTATTCAGTGATTGGACTGATTTTATGTTTCTCCAAAGATTCTTTAATGAAGTTAAACGAAATATTTTGATTTGCTAATACCCTGTCAATGGTTGACTTTTCGTCGTTCGAAAGTTGATTTTGCCATTTAGTCAGTGGATTCCCTTTGGTCGTCGTATTCACCAAAATAGTTTCTTGACTTGCTATTTTCAAAGATTCATTATGATGCTTTTCTTCTAAGTCTAAGGCTCTAAATAATGACAATAAAATTCCTTTTTGATTCCTTACCAAGTCTTCATAACTAATGACAATTTTCTTAGCAAACGTTGCATTGTCTATTTCTCTAAATGCCAGCTCATTCATGCGTACCCACATTTCAGGAATAATCGAAAAATCCCCAGGAAATAGTCTTGCCTCATCGGAGTTTTGATAGGTTCTACCGTAACATGAATTGGGCAATTCATCAAGAAAATAGCTTCGACCGTCCAAGGAATGTAGCTTTTCGAAATGAAATTTCATAGACGCCGAATGACTATAAATATCTCGAACGATGAAGATTAATGTACTGCTTGGAAATAGTCCACCTACATAAGAAAGCTTATTCATTAAATGAGGACTCTTATTCATTGGCTTTAGATTGTTCCAATCATATTTTGCTCTACCTAGACCATGAAAAAACTTTAAATAGGAGCGCATTGCCACACGCTTTAACGACTTTGATTCATTTATGAAATCTTGAATGTATGAAGTCATTTGAAACGTATATTCAGGAGTTGCATGCGAAGCGTTTCGATATTCACAACTACCAGAAATAGACGCGCCTCCGATGTCTGTCCAAATGTTATTCATTTCCACACCTATTCTTAATAGTTGCGGATGGGTGGCCAATTTATCTGCTAAAAACGTTGTACCTGAACGCATGCATCCTGTCAAGAAAATTGGAGGATGGTATTGTTGGGCTTTGGGTTCCCCTTGTGTTCCAAATAAATCTCTTAGACCCGGTGTTAGTTTAATCATGATCTGAATTCGCCACAAAGCCCAAGAATTCTAAGTGAGATTTGTGATATTTTTTCATTCTCTAAGCCAAAATATAAAGGCAAGCACAATATTGATTTGGAAATTTCTGATGCCACGGGAGTATCACCTTGTTTTTTGATGTATGGAAGAGTGTTCAATGCTGGATAGAAATATCGACGCGCAATAATATTCTCTATTAATAATCCATTATATACGTGCATAGCCTCCTGCTCACTTTGAAATACTACGGGATAGTAACTTTTATTCCACTTAACATTTTCTCGAATATGAGGGAATTTTAATCCATTCCCTAGTAGCATTGAATTGTAAACATCATGCTGTCTAGCTCTATCGGCGATTATTTCTTCAGCGTACCTTAAATTGACCAGACCAATTGCCGCATGTATTTCGCTGTTCTTGGCATTAATTCCAACCCCATCAAAAATTTCTGGGCCATAGTGTCCAAAATTTCGAAGCCGGTCGATTCTATACCTCAACGGAGAAACCTTACCTGATATTGAATCCAATTTCGGTGAATGGTCATTTACAAAAATCGCACCTCCTTCAACACAATGCATAAGTTTAGTTGCATGCAGACTCAAGGTGCTTAAATGACCAAAAGTCATAATCGACTTTCCATTTATCTCAGTACCGAAACAATGAGCCGCATCGTAAATCACTTTCAAATTATACTGATCAGCAAGTCTTGCAATTGCTTCAACATTACATGGAACACCAAAAACATGAGTCGCGAGAATAGCGCTAGTTTTCTCTGTAATGGCAGCTTCTATTTTATCAATATCAATATTGAATGTCAACGAATCTATATCCACAAAGACGGGGGTGCAACCTTCCCAAACGATACTGGAAGTTGTAGCTACATATGAAAATGGGGTAGTAATGATTTCACCCGAGAGGCCTAATGCTTTTATTGCAACTTGAATAGCAATAGTGCCATTGCTAACTATACTACAATCTACAGTCCCTAAAAATCCATTGAGTTTTTCTTCAAACTCATTTAGTAGTGGGCCATTATTCGTTAACCACTGTGCGTCCCAAGCGCGCTGTATTTCAGAACTTACTTCCTCGTAAGGAGCCTGAAAAGGTTTTGTGACTAGGATCTTTGACATAAAACAAAGTTACATGCTTTCATCATTTAAATTTTATTTTTAAACCAGGCATAACCTATTGTACAGCCCAATAGAATAATGAGATTTGATATTATCAAACCTAAAAAGCCTTCAAGCTCTATCAAGGTAGCGCCTAAGTAAATAATCATCGCAAGAATAAGAAGTTGTAATTGCACCCAAGTGAAGGGCTGTATTTGCTCTTTCCTAAATAAATAAAAAGCCTTGACGGCGTTAAAAACTGAATAAGCTATGATTAAGGAATATCCTACTCCATCGATACCAAACTTTGGAATTAGCACGAAGTTTAAACTAATGAGCATTCCTACTAAACCAGTTATAGCCATTAAATTCCATTTAAAATGTGGACCGTTCGAAAGGATTTCACCATTTGCCCCAAAACTAAAGTCAATTACACGTGAAATAAGAATGAGTACTACTACACTTTTTGCAGGTTCGAATCTCGCTGCATTGGGAATTAAATTGAAAATTGCGTCCAAATTTGGTACAATGGTCACAAAACTCAAAAGCGCAACAGACATTAAAACTCTAGACGTTCGAGAATAGATTTTTTGCAATGCTACAGAATTCTTATCATTCCAATGATTGGCAAATTGTGGAGATAGAGCTTGTGATACAGGTCGTCTCACCCCATCTACAAAACTCCCAATGAAAAATGCTAAGCTGTATACTCCCAATGCTTCATAATCCAACAATGAAGCTACCATTTGACTATCTATAGTGGCCAAACTCATCGTCATAACTGCCATTACAATGCCACTGCTTGAGAAGAAAAACAGTTCCCTCCCTAACCCTAAATTCAAAGCCTTTGGCATTCTCAAGGGCAAACCTTTTAGGAATAAACTATAACCGAGGACTGCAATACCGACAATTAAATGAGCGCTTGCGAAACAACTCATCCAAACCTCAAATCCAATCGCGTTAGTACTTACTAAAAATGCTGTAATCAACAACATTAATCGTATTCCAACATTTTTTAAAAAGAATGGAATGGAAATTCGTTTTGCTGTAGAAGCAATTGATAAGCCCAAGGTATAGGCCATTGTTCCGGCAATAATCAAACCTAAAACGCGAATTTGTTCATGTTTAGGTAAATTAAAAACCTCTGCGAATGATTGAGGAAATATTGAAAAGATGATTCCCATAATTATTATGGCGGTTGCAGCAATGAACAAAATATTAGACAGGAACTGACTCGCCGCTTCGCCATCAAATTTATTTTGATATCTCACATAGGTTCTGTGAACGCCTAGTAACGCGAAAGCAGCTAATAATACACCGGTGCGCTCTACCCATCGATAAATACCTATTTCTTCCAAGCTAAAAGCAAGAGGAAAAAGCCAAATATTATTTATCACCCCTAATCCTATACCAATAAAATTAGAGACCATTCCTTTAATGATTTGTCGCTTGAAGATACTCACTATGCACTCAAAAGTAAAAGTTCTTTTGGATAAAATGCCAAGGCGCGCCTGTAGAGAGGACCGCAGACTAAAATCCAAGCATAATCCCATCCAGAATTCATTTTGTATTTGATTGTTAGAATATGATTTATAATTCTAGGAGCAAGATCTCTGGCAAGATTAATAATATATCCTATTGTACATTCTAATCCTATAACCCCAAATAATAAAACGACAGGAGACGCCCCGACAATACTTAATTCTACAAGAGTCATTCGATTATTCACAATAGTTCTACCTCCGGAGGTGTAGAAAAACACAAACATCAAAACAAAGGCTCCTACTGCTTTACCCAAAAGTTTATTACAATTACCGCATATTAATGATGAGCCACAAAATGTATCTTTCATTGCTTCAGTAACAGTGGTTAAGTCATAATTAGGCTTGCAATAAAGATAGTCAAGCACTATCCCAGGGGCAGTGCCACAAAGCCGTGCTATTGCATAATTAATGACATTTACTAAGCTAATGGTACGGTCAGGCATTAACACTGATGGCGCTGCAGGATTTAAATGTAAGTCACTCCATGGTGCAGCAACAATAACACCAACATAAACTACTAGGCACCACACGGCAGCAATCATTACCCAAAATCCTGGACCTACAGAGCACTTGGTGTTTTTTAATACGACACTCGCAACGCCCCTCTTGCCAATTAATAGTAATAATGACGTCTCCACAAGTTTAGCCCAAAACTCAACCATTACAAAATACCTTTATGCCTGTAGCAAGATAGGGAAATGAAAAATGTCAAAGTTCATTTCTTGGACTGATTATATTATCTTGACGGCCAACGCAAATTCTCCTTTTTATGGCCATATATATATATGAACTGGTATTATAATTGGATCAACGACGAATTAAAAAAGCTCAAACATTTAGACTGAAACTATCTACCCGATTAAGCTTTGTCTAACGTATTTTAAAATCATGAAATTCATTTACATATTAGGAAATCCACGAAGTGGAACTTCACTTTTCAGGCTTATGCTTAACGCCCACCCCTCATTAGTAGCACCTCCTGAATGTGGTTTTATTCAATGGAATTACCGTTCATTTGCAAACGCTGATTTCAATCAAGCTACAGTTCGTGAGTCCTTCGCTGGTGCAATACTTAAAAGTAAAAAAATGGAAACTTGGGGACTTAGCAAACAAGATTTAATTGAGACCTTTGACTCTGTAGTGTCCCCAAACTATCAAAATTTATGCGAGGCAGTATTTAAAAGTTATGCAAGCCTAAGATTAGGAAAATTTTATCCCAAAGCTGCTGTAGATAAAAATAACTACTATATTGATTATCTTGAGGAGATCGCACTGGCAATGCCCCATGCAACATACATTCATTTAGTCCGTGATGTACGCGATGTTGCTCAATCTTATCTTGAAATAGAGCGTACTAAACATGTAGGAAAATATGCTCCAAAATTATCTGCTACGGCAGAAGAAATCGCTTTGGAGTGGGCAGAAAACAATGAAAAAATCGATTCGTTTTTAAAAAATAAAGTACACCTAGTTGTACGGTATGAAGACCTACTGGTCAAGAAAGAATCAGAGTTGGAAAGAGTATCAGAATTCCTATGCATTCCTTACCATGAAAAGATGCTGCAATATTATGAATTCAATGATGAGCCAGCCGAGACAATAAGTTGGAAGCAGAAAACTTTGGAGCCCTTGGATCCATCACGTGTAGGAGCGTTTAGAAGAGAATTGGCTCCAGATTTCAACCAAAAACTATGGAACCTAGCAGAGAGCACATTAAAAAAATTCGGATATTCAAAGTAGAATGTACATTCACCTAATAAATGACGAGAAATTCTTATTGCCTTTTATGCAAAGGGCAAAGGCAGTAAATAATAACCATTTATACATTGTTTTTGGCCCAAAGGCCCCTTATATTTTTTTAGAAAATTCAGAAAGTATCATTCACGCGTCAGAATGGAATTTTCACTTCAGTAGTCATGAGATTAATGTTGAGCGCATCTACATCCATCTTATTACATATCAGAAAATTAAATGGGTCAAATCAATGCCAAAAGCACCTGTTTATTGGCTCTTCTATGGAAACGATTTATATGAACCTTTGAGCGCGTTTAAGGGTTTCAAACTTTACGAAAAGGAAGATTCGCCTAAAGGGCTTTTGGTGAATGTAAATGGAAAGACTTTTATAGAGCGTCTTCAACGCTTCATAATGTTAAGCTTTTACCATTTTCATTATAAATCATTCATTGAAAATCAAGTTAATTATTGGTGTTTCTGGAATCCTGGCGATTTCGAACTCTTAACTGCTAATTATCACTTTAAGGGTGAAATGTTAAAATTCCAATACGGAGCTTTCAAACCTGAAGACATTGAATGGGTTAAACAATGCTATAAACAACCAAACAACTATTGTTCAAATCAGATTTTGCTGAACCATAGTGGATCACAAAGTGGAAACCACAAACATTTGCTGAAGATTTTATCAGAAATAGGAACCACTCAACCTGTAAAGGCTCCATTAAGTTATGGTGATCCATCACATATCGCTGCTACTATTAAATATGGGAATGCAGCACTTGGCTCATCATTTAAACCCATACTCAACTTCATGGATCGTGTTGCCTATTTTGAGCTTATATGCAATTCAGGATACGCAATTTTTGGCCACCGGAGGCAAGAAGCAGGCAATACATTATTTGTCGCTTTGATGAGCGGCACTAAAGTTTTCCTCCATCCCGAAAGTGTGTTATTACCTTACTTATTAAAACAGGGCTACCATTTTTTTACTTGGCAAGATCTTAGTGCAGAAGCTCTATCAATGCCATTGACAACTGAGGAGAAGTCGAAAAATTATCAATTAGCGACCAGCCAATTTGCCGAGGAAACCATTGCTGAAAATTACCAACGAATACTAGGCTGATGTTATTCAATTCTCTATCATTTGCCATATTTCTGCCTGTAGTCTTTTTTCTGTACTGGTACTTACGACACTCATTATATGGACAAAACACACTGCTTTTAATTGCGTCATATTTATTCTATGGCTGGTGGGACGCAAGATTCCTCTCTTTGATTATTGCATCTACCATTGTCGATTTTATACTCGGACTTTCTATTGCAAACTCTAATTCTATCAAGCGAAAAAAAATTTATTTAATAACAAGCATCGTTTTTAATTTAGGCCTTTTAGGTATTTTTAAGTATTACAATTTCTTTCTTGAAAACTTTCTTGAATTAACAGCTAGTTTAGGAATTCACACCTCATTAAAAGTCCTATCCATTGTTTTACCGGTGGGTATCTCTTTCTATACCTTTCAAACGATGTCTTATACGATTGACATCTATAGAAGAAAGTTAAACCCAACGAATGATTTCGTTGGGTTTGCAACTTTTGTCGGTTATTTCCCTCAGTTAGTGGCTGGGCCAATAGAACGGGCCTCTAACTTATTACCTCAGATAATTAAACCTCGGAGCTTCGACTATAATCAATCCGTAGACGGTCTGCGGCAAGCCCTTTGGGGGTTCTTCAAAAAGGTTGTCATTGCAGATGTCGCGGCACCTCTGGTTGATCAAACATTTGCTAATCCACAATCATATAACGCGAGTGCGCTAATAATTGGGGCTATTTTGTTTTCAGTTCAAATTTATTGTGACTTTTCAGGATATTCAGATATAGCAATAGGAATCTCTAAGCTATTTGGCATAGAATTAATGCAGAATTTTCGAACACCATACTTTTCGAGGGACATAGCAGAATTTTGGCGCCGATGGCATATATCATTAAGCACTTGGTTTCGTGATTACCTGTATATCCCATTGGGGGGATCGCAAGGTTCAATAATTCTAAAAGTCAGAAATACTTTCTTGATTTTTATTATCTCCGGATTCTGGCACGGCGCAAATTGGACATTCATTATGTGGGGTCTAATTAACGCTTTATTATTTCTACCACTGTTGCTTACCAACAGTAACCGGAATAACATAGACCATGCAAATTTTAAAGATATTCAACGGATTGCCATTACCTTCATAATAACGACCATCGCATGGGTCTTCTTCCGAGTTGATTCGTTGGATCAAGCCATGAAATACTTCAATGGTATTCTTATGAATTTGGGTGATGGTACTCTAAAAGTTAAGACATCCTTAATAGCCTGTATTGCTTTACTTTTCTTGGGAGATTGGATTGGCAGAAAACATGATTTCACTCTAAACTTATTAAGGACGGGCATCTTTAAACAATACACTTTCCTTCGTTTTGCAATCTATATTTGTCTGGCCTATCTGATAATTCTAAATATTGGAAGTCAGCAAAATTTCATTTATTTTCAATTCTGATCATGATCAGGTTTCTATCTCGATTCATTTTGGTTATACTCATGTTGGCAGCCACATTAGGGTGCATTTATATCTATAACCAATGGCAAATCCAAAAATTCATAGCCCAGCACCAAGGCGGAACTGCTATTTTAGGTGATAGTCATGCCGCTACCAATATAAATCCCGAAATTTTAAATGCGTCAAATTATGGGCATACGGCAGAACCCCTTTTAATCACAAGTCAGAAATTAAATTGGATATCTTCTAACCTTAGTCCAGATACGGTGCTGTTAGTTATCAGTCCAAATAACTTTTCGGGTTATAATGATCATAAACTTTCTAATAGCAAGTGGTCATCTGAAATGGCCATGAGATACTTTTCATTATTTCCGTGGAATTTCTGGGCAGATAAGACTTCCGTTATCACCGCATTTGGACATTATTTCAGAAAACAAATCACACCAAATCCATCAGGTCGGCCAGCATTATTGGGTAAATACACACCAAAAAAAGGAATTAGTGAATTCAGTAATGTCGAGATAGTTCTACAGCGACATTTTAACCCTGAGTATAAAGTTGTTTCAACGTACGCAATGACAGCCGTTGAAAAAATTATACAAATCTGCAATACCGATAGTATTACTTTAGTTACTATTGAAGCTCCCTTAGTTCCGGCCTACAGAACAGGTATACCCGAAGAAGTTAGAGCTGAATTCAACAAGGCTATTTCAATTCTTCCCAATCAAAATGTACCTGTTCTTCTTACTCCAGACCAATTCTTCAACAGCGATCACTTAAACGAAAGCGGCGCAGACAACTATACAACTGCATTAAAGGAAGTCCTTTATTGATATTCTCGTAAGTGAACCTAGATATGAAGATCTCTATGCAGACAATACAAAACAGTAGTGTGTTATACGAGTCCAATCAGTTACTTGTCATAAATAAACCTTCTGGAATCATATCTGAGGACAACTCATATGAGTCATTAAACGTACAAGCTTTGTGTCTTCAATACCTAAGTCAAAAAGAAAACAATTCTTATTTAGGCGTTGCCCATAGGCTCGACCGCGTTACCAGTGGAGTGCTGATTTTTGCTAAGAAACGGAGTGTATTAAAACTACTCAACCTTTGGTTTAGCGAACGGAAGATTCAAAAGACATACTTAGCAGTTGTTGACCAAGCACCCCCCAAGGAGGCTGGGCTGCTAGAACATTTTTTGGAAACAGATGACAAAGCGAAAAAAGCAATTGTCTTAGAATCTAAATCAGCAAAAAGCAAGACTGCCAAACTAACGTATGCTGTAATTGGGCGTAAGGAAGGGTTTTGGCTGTTAGAAATTAAACCTTTCACAGGCCGTTTCCATCAAATTAGGGCACAATTGGCACACGTGGGTTGTCCTATTATTGGAGACGTAAAGTATGGCGGAACTGCCGGTAGTGAAAAATCGATCGCACTGCATGCTTGGAAACTTAGTTTGCCAGAGGCTATAAACACCAGTCCAACGGAATATAAAGCGCCTTTACCTTCATCCAATTACTGGAGTTATTTCTCGATTTAAGCCGGCATCTTTGATAGTCTAAGTCTATCGATAAGTAATTTCTTTCGATTGGCTCTATGGTATAATGTTTCTAATTTGATGTCGATAACCAGAACAAACACTTCCTATTATGAAAAAGGTACTATTTGCTTTAGCGGCCGTTGCATTGATGCAGTCGTGCTCGCAAGGTGGTGCTGAACAGCACGCGATGGCTGAGGATGGTGGCGGTTGCCCGATGGGGTTTGACGGCGGCCATACCAAAGACCAAGTATCGATCATCAAGAACAACAGCGATTGGTGGCCGAACAAACTAAACTTGAATGTATTGCGTCAAAAC
>Ga0255752_10005595_pt1 | contig 12102 bp, 14 predicted proteins | sample 011ome_25_FD_179952 | JGI IMG/M metagenome (GOLD analysis project Ga0255752, IMG submission 179952) | Coastal salt marsh microbial communities from the Groves Creek Marsh, Skidaway Island, Georgia - 011512CT metaG (version 2) | ecosystem: Environmental > Aquatic > Marine > Intertidal zone >...
TATCTAACATAAAAATACACAACATAGAATTAATTAATCAACTAAACTGGAGATATGCCACAAAAAAAATCAATCAAGAAAAAAAGTTTCATCAGAAGACTTATAAAAAATAAAAGAGTCTATCAGACTAACTGCCACTTCTTATGGCCTACAACCCTTTAAAGAAATTCAAATTTAAAGCAAAGAGGTAAGGGAACAATTACAACCATTAGCTTGGGGCAATCTCAAATTACGGAGGCTTCCCAACAATTGGTTTTGCTCATCAATTAAAAGTATCTGATGAAGATGTTGAAACGATGATGAGGCTAAAAGGAGAGATAAATAACATTGACTATTCAAGTTTGGAAGGCTAAACTACCTTTATCCAAGAGAAAGTGAAAGAAAAACAAGGAGAAGACATAATACACTGGACAGCCAAACAATCTTATCTTGCTCTTTCTTCTGCTCTTATTGCTTGCGCGGAACTAAAAATAGATGCAACTCCCATGGAAGGATTGGGAGCCAGCGCCTTGTTGGCAATTGAGTGCCGACATGAGAAAGATCATTCTCAATATGGAAAGAAAGTAAGAAAAGCTTCTTCCAACCTATTTAGTGTAGTATGACTTTGATTAAATAAGGGATACAAAGGGAATTTGAATGAATCAAATTCCCTTTTTTTATGAAAGGCAATTCGTCCCTAAGAAAAAACGTAGAGTGAGTAAGGTATTTTCTAAATAAAAACTGTAAAACATTGGATAAACAAAAATGATTTTCTATTTTTGCAGTTCGAATAATAAAAATTAACTAAATATGTACGCAATTGTAGAGATAGCAGGGCAACAATTCAAAGTTGTGAAAGACCAAACTCTTTACGTTCATAGATTGCAAGACGAAGAAGGTAGCACTGTTACTTTTGACAAAGTTTTGATGATCGATGATAACGGAAAAGTAAAGCTTGGCGCCCCGGTTATAGAAGGTGCTTCAGTAAAGGCGAAAGTCGAAGAACATCTGAAAGGTGATAAAGTAATCATCTTTAAAAAGAAAAGAAGAAAAGGATATAAACTAAAGAAAGGACACAGACAGTATCTAACGAAACTGACTGTAGAAGGAATTTCATAAAAATTATAAGACATGGCTCATAAAAAAGGTGCGGGTAGTTCGAATAACGGAAGAGAATCAGAATCGAAACGATTAGGTGTAAAAATCTTTGGTGGTCAAGCTTGTGTAGCTGGAAACATCATCATTCGTCAAAGAGGAACAAAACATCATCCTTCTACAAACGTAGGAATGGGAAAAGACCATACTTTGTTTGCTAAAACTGATGGTATTGTCACTTTTACGAAAAAGAAAAACAACAGATCGTTTGTGTCTGTGGTTCCTTTCGAGAACTAACTCAAATAAAACAAGTAGTAAAAGCATCTCTTTCTTCAGAAGGAGATGCTTTTTTTATGGATTGAAGATTTCTCGTCATCATAAATTCTGATACGAGTAAGATAAAAAATCACTGAATAAATTATATCTTTGGAATATGGAACAAGGAGAAATAGTTGTATCAATCGAACACGGTAAAATCAATTACGAAGGCCACGAAGTATTGAATTCTATTGATATTGAATTACGAAAAGGAGAATTCGTTTACCTCATTGGAAAAACTGGTAGTGGTAAAAGTTCTTTGCTAGATGCAATCTATGGTGAAATCAAATTATCGGAAGGTAATGCGACTGCAGTTGGTTTTGACTTGATGAAATTAAGGACAAAAGATATTCCTATGCTTCGCAGAAGAATCGGAAATGTTTTTCAAGATTTTAAATTGTTATACGATCGTACCGTTTACGAGAATTTAAGATTTGTACTCGAAGCAACTGACTGGAAAGGGAGAAAAAAAATAGACGAACAAATTGAAAAGGTATTGAAAATGGTTGGAATTGTTGGAAAAAACGACAATTATCCTCACCAATTATCGGGAGGAGAACAGCAAAGAGTATCCATCGCAAGAGCACTACTGAACGAACCTGATTTGATTATTGCTGATGAACCTACAGGAAGTCTTGACCCCGAAACTGCAAGAGAAATCATGGATCTCCTTATTAACATTTCTCAGCAAGGAGTAACGATATTTATGGCCACCCACCATTACAAAACCATTGAAACCTATCCAGGAAGAATTTACCAATGCGTAAACAAAACAGCACAAGAAATGGCTATTAAATATAGCTAATCAAGGTATGAACTCGTACTTACATAAAACCGTGTGGATTACAGGAGCCTCCTCTGGAATAGGAAGAGCACTGGCAATTGAGTTTTCTATACAAGGAGCTAATTTGATTTTGTCTGCTCGCAACAATGAGGCTCTTATCGAGACAAGATCATTGTGCATGGACATAAAAAATGTAAAACTCTTACCACTCGATTTACAAAAAAATGAAAACTTTGAGGCTGTAACCCAAGAAGCTATTTCTCTTTTTGGATCAATTGATGTATTAATTAACAATGGAGGTATTAGTCAAAGAGGACTGGCTGTGGAAACTTCGTTAGAAGTAGATAGAAAAATCTTTGAAATTAACTATTTTGGTACGATTGCACTCACCAAAGCCATCCTCCCCTATTTCATCGAAAATAAAAAAGGACAAATTGCTGTTACTTCTAGTGTGGTAGGGAAATTTGGATCACCTGTACGAACGGCTTATTCTGCCTCAAAACATGCATTACACGGTTTTTATGATAGTTTACGAGCCGAGTTACACTCCTATAATATTGGGGTAACTATTGTTTGCCCGGGTCCTATCAACACCCCAATTTCTGAAAATGCACTCACTGCCACTGGTGAGAAACAAAACAAAAAAGACGAAGCGATAGCCCAAGGAATGAATCCGCAGGTATTGGCAAAAAGATACATCAAATCATTGAAAAAAAATAAGCGTGAGGCTTGGATTGGGAAAAAAGAAGTTTTTGCGATATACGTAAAAAGATTTTTTCCAGGGCTATTTGCACGCATCATTAGAAACGTAAAAGTAACTTGAAAAACAAAACATTAATAAGTATTGTAGGGCCTACTGCAATAGGCAAAACTGCCTTATCCGTAGAATTAGCAAAAGCATACAATTGCGAAATTATATCCGCGGACTCTCGACAATTCTTTAAAGAAATGAGTATTGGAACCGCAAAACCTACCCCCGAAGAAATGAACGGAGTGGTTCACCATTTTGTAGATTGTATATCCATCCAAGAATTCTATACTGCTGGTCAATTTGAAAATGATGTGATGGCGAAACTCAGCGAGATATTTAAAAATCAAGATATTGCCATTATGGTTGGGGGATCTGGTTTGTACGTAAATGCAGTTCTTGCGGGAATAGACGAAATACCAAGTAACTTGGAACTACGAAATCAACTGAACCAAGAATTAGAAGAAAAAGGATTGAGACACATGCAGCAGAAGTTAAAAAAACTCGATTATGAGCACTTCAAATTCATGGATAAACAAAACCCGCAGAGATTGGTTCGAGCGATTGAAGTGTGCCTTTCAACCGGAAAAAAATATTCTGAATTGAGAAATCAAACTGCTAAAAAAAGAGAGTTTGATATTATTCAAGTAGGAATCACTGCGGATAGAGAAGTTATTTACGATCGAATAAACCAGCGAGTAGACAGCATGGTTAAAGACGGCTTAGTGGAGGAAGTAACAGGGCTTTTTGCTCAGAAAGAATTAAATTCCCTAAACACGGTTGGGTACAAAGAAATATTCCGACATCTTGAAGGCGAATGGGAGCTAGACTTTGCTATCGAAAAAATAAAACAAAACACCCGTAACTTTGCCAAAAGACAACTTACCTGGTTCAAGAAAGACGAAAAAACAACTTGGTTTGACATAATGAACGAAAAGAACAAATTGGTTCAACACATTGAAAAGAGCCTGAAGTAAATGATTTTCAAGGAGCCTATTGATATTAAAATCCCTGATGGAAAACTTACCTTTCATGAGGGATTTTTTGATTTGAAAGAAAGCCAAGCACTTCAATCCAGGCTAATAGAAACTATCGAATGGTCTCAAGACGAAGTTATTGTTTACGGAAAAACGCATAAAATTCCGAGACTGAATGCCTGGTACGGAGAAGAAGGAAAGGCCATGACCTATTCGGGATTGACCTTAGAGCCGAAACCTTGGACAGAAGAATTAATTCAGATAAAACAACGAATAGAAAAAACCACCGGTTATACGTTCAATAGCTGCCTACTTAATTATTATCGAGATGGAAAAGACGGCATGGGCTGGCATCAAGACAATGAAAAAGAACTTGGGAAGAATCCGGTTATCGCTTCTCTTACTTTTGGCGAAACTCGGCCTTTTCAGCTGAAGCATATTTCCAATACTGAACTAAAAAAAATTGACATTCCTTTGACCTCAGGCAGCTTGCTAATTATGGCGGGTGAAACCCAACATTATTGGAAACACCAGATTCCTAAAACTACTCGCACACTCAGTCCACGACTAAACTTAACCTTCAGGAAAATTATCTGACGACTAATTAACAACGACCGGTTAACTCAAATATGCGGACAATTCCTGTTGTTTCAAAAGGTTCAATTATCTTTAATTATTAAATAATTTTGAATGAAAAAGAACATCGCCATAGTAGCTGGAGGATACTCTAGCGAATTAGAAGTTTCACTAAAAAGTGTGGAAACTATCTACCAACATTTACCTAACGATAAGTACGAAAAATACGTGGTAATCATTAACTCACAAGGATGGAACGTACGAGTAAATGAAGCACTGTTTCCCATAAATAAAAATGATTTTTCATTCGAAATGGATGGTAAAATCCATTCTTTTGACTGTGTATACCTCACCATTCACGGAACACCGGGCGAAGACGGAAAACTCCAAGGATACTTTGATATGCTGGGTATCCCATACAATTCTTGCAACAGTAAAACCTCTGCACTGACTTTTGACAAATGGCTGTGCAATCAAGTTTTGGCTAACAATGGAATCAATGTTTCTAAATCTATCCTCATAAACGATAGAGCATTTTTGTTCAACTCAAAAAAAATAGTGGAAGAACTAGGACTTCCTTGTTTTGTGAAACCAAATGATGGAGGAAGTAGCTTTGGGATTTCAAAAGTAAAGGAAGAACTTCAGCTTATCCCTGCAATAAATCGTGCGTTTGCTGAAGGAAATGAAGTGATGATAGAAGCATTTATGAAAGGGAAAGAAGTGACATGTGCTTGTTTCAAATCAGATAAAGAAATCATTGCATTGCCACTTATCGAAATTGTGAGTGAAAATGAATTTTTTGATTATGAGGCCAAATACGAAGGAAAATCCCAAGAAATTTGCCCTGCCAGAATTGAAGATGAATTGAGAGACAAGGTGCAAGAAATTACCAAAAAAATCTACGCACTTTTGGGATTGAAAGGAATTATACGCGTTGACTTTATGCTAGTAAAAAACGAACCTTATGTGATTGAAGTTAATACTGCACCCGGAATGTCTGGAGCTAGTTTGGTGCCACAAATGGTTGAGAAATATGAAAAAGCATCTCTCGAAGAGGTATTGCATACGGTCGTACAACAATCCATGAAACCAGAGTATTAAACTTGTATAATCTCAAAAACTTTTAAAAGACTCTCGGTCCCATAATTTCTATAATAATTGTACATTAGTCTTCTTATTCATTCTATTTCTATCAAATGAAAAAATTACTTGTTCTTATCGTCCTATTGGGCGCCCTATTTGGATGTAAAACAGACTTCGAAATAAATGCGCCTTATGATCGTATTCCGATAATATACGGTGTATTGGATCAGGGAGCAGACACTCAATGGATTAAAATCAACAAAAGTTTCTTGGGAACGAACAATCTAGAGTATCCTAGCGTGAACGATTCTATGTATTTTGATAACGTAACAGTGAAAGTGGAGGAAATTAATGAAGATGGCAGCATTGGACGTGTTTATTCTTTGCAGGAAAAAACGGTAAACGTTGCTCAAGGTTCTGGAATATTTTTTACCGGTTCTCAAAATGTTTATTTTTTCGTTGATTCCACCCTTGACGAAAACAAAGAATATCGAATAGTAGGAGACGGAGACGGCAGAGAATTTTCTGCTACTACCAACATGATCGAATCATTTGACTTTACGAATAACTTTCGTATAAAAACTCTAGCGCCAGGCGGTATATCGCTCTTTAATTCAGGTGTGTACAATGATGTAAAACCCGCTTGGAGACAATCTCCCGATGCTGAATCGTACGGAGTAGTGATGAGATTTCATTACACCGAACACCGAGGTGGAAATGTATATGAGAAATTTGTAGATTGGAATCTCGGTGAAAAGAAACCAACCACAAGCGGAGAATTAGAAACAGTAAGTAATTCAGAGTCGTTTTTTGGATTATTAGCAAATACTCCAGAACTTAAAGATACTGTGGGTGTAACCAAGCGAGTTATTGGAACCGTTGATTTTAGAATCACTTCAGCCAATTTCATCCTAAAAACCTACATTGACGTCAATAAACCAAACAGTGGAGTCGCTTTTGACAAACCAGACTACACAAATATTGAAGGTGGACGAGGTGTATGGGCAAGCCGATATACTTCTGAAATTACAGGAAGAAGCTTGAGCGAAAAGACCGTTGAGCATTTATACAATGGCTCTTATACTTCTCATTTAAAATTTTGTTCGGACAACCCAGCATGGAGTACCGATCCCTATTACTGCCCTTGATTTATTAGGTTTTTCTCTTTTTCTTCTTTGCAGCAGGAAACAAAATGTTATTCAAAATAAGTCGATAACCGGGCGAATTTGGATGTAAATTCAAATCTGTAGGTGGATCCCCTACCCTGTGTTGGTAATCTTCTGGATCATGACCTCCATAAAAAGTCCATTGACCCTGTCCCAGCGTTCCGTGAATGTAACGTGCAGTTCCTAGTGCTTTTGATTCTCCCATTATTAAGACATTTGATTTCACAAATTCTTTATGAAAGTCTGTCGTCTGCCCCATAAATCCTTTGATTACAGAAGTGTGATTTTGACACAACATAGTAGGAACTATATCCCACTTTGCAGAAAAATCGAACAAGGTAAAAATATCTTCCGACTCGGGTATACGTTGCCTTAGTCGAACATAAGTTCCGTCAATATTCGAGAATTCATATTCCAAGGGATTGGTTTTGAGAGTAAAGTTTCTAAAAGCCAATGTTTCGGTAAAATCTAACTTAGATTGCGCTTGTCTATCAGCAGGATCTCCATCAAACATTGATTCACAAATATCTGTATTGAGAGCGGACAAAGCGATGTCATAAGAATCTGTTCCCGAACACATGGTAAACAAGAAACCACCCCCTGCCACAAATTCCTTGATTTTTACGGCCACCCCTCCTTTTAATTGAGAGACTTTATTAAAGCCCAATCTTTTGGCGCGAGCTTCCGTTTCTGACTGTTGGTTTTGGTACCACACGGCATTTCGATAAGCCGCATAAAACTTTCCATATTGTCCTGTAAAATCTTCGTGATGTAAATGGAGCCAATCATATTTTGGCAAAACTGTATTGATAATAGCTGAATCGTAAATCTTGTCGTAAGGGATTTCTGCATATTCCAAAACCATAGTCACTGCATCGTCCCAAGGCATTTTCCCTTCTGGCGTATACACCGCAATTTTTGGGAATTTCTCCAATTTTATTACCTCTTGATTTACTTCTGGATCTGCAATTTTTCTTTTGATTGCTTGTGCCTGCACATCTGCAATTAGCTCAAAGGAAACTCCTCGCACCACACATTCCTTTTCAATGTCTTTGTAATATCGTATTAAAAAACTTCCTCCACGGTAATTGAGTAACCATTCTATTTCTATCTCATTTTGCAACACCCAGTACGCAATTCCATAGGCTTTCAAGTGATTCTTTTGTTTTGTCTCATCCATTGGGATCAGCAAATAGGAAGAATACCCAACTTGAACAAAGAAAATAAATACAACGAAGGTGAAAAGTTTTTTCATAGCTTAAAAATAATGGATTATCCGAAGAAAAGAACGAATTATCGACAGTAATTCTTAAAAGGGCTCCTCTTCTTCAAAGTCACTTCCATCAAAAGCATCGTCAGAATCGTCATCGTCCCAACCTTTAGATTTCATGGTGAGAGTGCCTTCATTGCTTTCAAAATCATTATTGGGTTTCATGGCCGTGAAACCCGGCTCATCAAAGGAATCAAGATTCTCAAATTTAGCAAATTGTCCCACAAAACGGAGCTTCACAGTTTCCAAAGAACCGTTTCTGTGTTTTGCAATAATAAATTCTCCAATACCTTCTAGGTTATCCCCTGTTTCTTCGTCTGTGGTAATTCCATAATACTCTGGTCTATAAATAAACGAAACAATATCGGCATCTTGCTCAATTGCTCCTGATTCTCTCAAATCCGAAAGTAATGGTTTCTTGTCACCACCTCGAGTCTCTACCGATCGACTTAACTGAGAAAGAGCTATAATGGGAACATCTAGTTCTTTCGCTACAGTTTTGATAGACCTGGAAATAAAACTTATCTCTTGTTCTCTGTTTCCTTTTCCTTCACCACCTCCAGTCATCAGTTGCAAATAATCAATTACAATTAACTGAATGTCGTGTTGAGCCTTCAATCTCCTGCACTTCGCCCTGAACTCAAATACCGAAAGTGCCGGTGTATCATCAATAAAAAATGGAGCTTCCGATAGTTTTCCAATTCTTGCATGCAATTGCTGAAATTCATGCGGCTCTAAGTTACCTTTTCTTAGTTTTTCTGCTGGTATTTCTGCCTCTCCAGATATGAGTCTGTTCACCAATTGAACAGAACTCATCTCTAATGAAAAGATAGCAACACCTTGACCAAATTGAACAGCTGCATTTCGCGCCATGGAAACAACAAAGGCAGTTTTTCCCATCCCTGGACGAGCAGCAATCACAATCATATCTGACTTTTGCCAACCAGAGGTAACTCTATCTAAGGCCGTAAATCCAGTAGGTACTCCACTTACTCCATCCTGATGATCTTGCGCATTCTCTATTTCTTCTATAGCATGCTGCATTACCTTATCGATCTTTTCATAACTCTTACTTAAATTCCCTTCCGCTACTTGAAACAAACTACTTTCAGCTTTATCCAAAAGGTCAAAAACATCGGTGGTTTCATCATACGCCAATTTGATGGTGTCAGATGAAATACGGATTAACTCTCTCTGAATAAATTTTTGAGCAATAATTCTAGCGTGGTGCTCAACATTGGCCGCAGAGGCAATTCTATTGGTAAGCTGAGAAATATAATAGGCACCACCCACATATTCTAGTTCGCCTCTATTTCGCAGCTCTTGGGTTACCGTTAGGATATCTATTGGCTGACTATTCCCGAATAAGGAATGAATCACAGCATAGATTTTTTGATGCTGATCTTTGTAAAAACTCTCAGGACTCAATACGTCAATCACGTCATTTACCGCATTCTTTTCCAACATCAAAGCACCCAAAACAGCCTCTTCAAAATCTACTGCTTGAGGTGGTATTCTTCCGGAATCTTGAAAAAATGGAGAGGCTTTCTTTTTGGTAGCCATTCTCGTAACTGGGTCGTTATCAGGTAAATTATTATTCATTAATGTTCAATGTATAAGCAGGTAAACCAAGTGGGAACTTACTCGAAAAACTTGGCTAAATAAATTGTTTGTTGAATGACAAATGTAACTCGAATTCTTCAGTTTTTTGCCTTACTTAAAACAAAAAAGTTACTAAGGAGATTTATTAACAATTGTTAGCAACACTCGGCACTTTTTAATTAGTCAAACAATATTTTTAGACAAGTCTAAAAATATTGTTATATTTGCATCATGAGTTATACAAAAACAGAAGAAAACTACCTAAAGGCAATTTATGTCTTAGAGAGTAAATTTGGGAAAGAAGTATCGACCAATGAACTGGCCAACAAACTGGACACCAAGGCGTCTTCTGTTACAGATATGGTAAAAAAACTAGCCAAAAAAGAGCTCATTACCTACGAAAAATACAAAGGAGTTTCGTTGAGTAAAAAAGGAAAAAACATTGCCATCTCCATTATTCGTAATCATCGAATATGGGAGGTGTTTTTAGTTGAAAAACTTCATTACAAATGGGACGAGGTTCACGAGATAGCGGAACAACTAGAACACATTAAATCCGATGAATTAGTGGACCGTTTGGATGATTTTTTGGAACACCCTTCATTCGACCCACACGGAGACCCTATTCCCGATAGAGAAGGTAACATTCCTGTACGAAAACAAGCCGTATTGTTAAGTGAACTAGCCAGAGGAGAATCCGGCATTGTTGTCGGGGTAAAAAATACACACAACGAATTTCTTCAGTTTTTGGAAGAAATGAATTTGACTTTAGGTAAAAAGATTGAAGTTGAAAAAGTATTCGATTTTGACAAATCTAAAGTGATTAAAACAAGTAAACAAACAGTTACTATCTCGAAGGAAGTAAGTTCCTTTTTGATCATTGAGAAAATAAGCTCGTAAATAAAAAAGTACATGGAAACAATCATACAGTGGTTTGAAACGGTAGATCCAGTAATGGCAGCTTTTGTTGCTACTACTTTCACTTGGCTCATTACAGCCTCGGGAGCCTCATTAGTGTTCTTTTTCAAAAGCATGAACCGAGCGGTTCTGGATATTGCACTGGGATTTACTGGTGGTGTCATGGTGGCGGCAAGTATATGGAGTTTAATCATGCCTGCCTTAGAAATGAGTGCTGGAGAAGGAATAGCCAAGGTGGGTCCTATAGTAATTGGCTTTTTATTAGGAGCCTTGTTCATCTTTGCCCTCGACAAACTTATTCCTCACATACATTTGAATTACGAAAAAGTATCTGAAGCGGAAGGTCCTAAAACAAAAATAAACAAAACCCTTCTACTTGTACTCGCAATTACGTTACACAATATTCCGGAAGGTTTGGCAGTAGGTGTATTATTTGGAGGAACAGCAAGTGGAATAGAAGGTGCCACTATTGGTGGGGCAGTTGCTTTGGCACTAGCCATGGCTATTCAAAATTTCCCTGAAGGTTTCGCTGTATCTATGCCATTAAGAAGACAAGGTATGAGCCGAGGAAAAAGCTTCTGGTACGGACAACTATCTGCCATTGTGGAGCCTATTTTTGGTGTATTGGGAGCTGTTGCGGTTCTCACTTTCACCCCCCTACTTCCCTATGCATTGGCATTTGCAGCGGGTGCCATGATTTTTGTGGTTGTAGAAGAAGTAATTCCGGAGACTCAAAGAGACAAATTTACTGATCATGCAACCTTAGGGTTTATTGGCGGCTTTTTAGTCATGATGATTTTGGATGTAGTACTTGAGGACGTTTTTGCAAAACTCATTGGCTAACATGAAAAAAAATACACCTATTTACTCTATTCCTTCTTATCTCCTGGAAGGCTAACTGTCAGGGTACAATTCATGGGATTATTTCGACAAAGAATAATTCTCCTGCCGAATTTGTATCAGTATGAATCCCAGAAATAGAAATTTCCAACATGACTGATGTTCATGGAAATTACCTGCTATCCAATATTCCTCTTGGAGTTCATACAATTGTTATAACCCATATATGTTAACGAGACCATTCTTTTCGAATCTTCCCGAATTGAACAATACCTCTTTAGGGATTAATTCATTTTTTCTCCTCGTTGAAATTCAAAAAAAAATTAGCTTGAGTAGCCTCAATGAATATCGATGTGGTGGAGAGATGACAAACAAACCCAAAAAATTAGCTCAGCAAGCAGAAGAACGATCCCACTACATGGGCAAGTATCAAACAGAAAGAGATCATTAAACCGGAATCTTGCCAGACGGAGACAGTTCTCTTCTTCTTCATAGTGGAAATTCATTTACTCAAACCATTCAAGGAGGATTTCAGCTAAACCTAAAAATAAACCAAACTTTGGGAGTAGAAAACTTTCTTACTTTTGGAACAGAATATCTCCTTGACGATGTTTTTGATGAATTAGATTCCTACAATTATCTGATGAATCAATCTACACAAAATTTTGGTTACTTTTATTCAAAGCGATTGGAAAATAACACCTCAACTGAACGTATTAACAGTTGTGCGAATGGACAAACACAAT
>Ga0255752_10005601_pt1 | contig 12093 bp, 10 predicted proteins | sample 011ome_25_FD_179952 | JGI IMG/M metagenome (GOLD analysis project Ga0255752, IMG submission 179952) | Coastal salt marsh microbial communities from the Groves Creek Marsh, Skidaway Island, Georgia - 011512CT metaG (version 2) | ecosystem: Environmental > Aquatic > Marine > Intertidal zone >...
TTTGTGATTTCAGTTTGGTCCATGTAGAATGAGGCAACGCTTACCACTTTTGCCGGGGCAGTGTAAGCATAAGGAACGTCTTCATCATGGTTGCCCATAGTGAATGATCCTTGTGGTATATAAACCATGCCGTAAGGTTCGCTAGGGTACCAAGTTGGTCGGTCTTGAACACCTACCAATTCACCATGGTCACTGCTGCCACATGAGGCTAGAAGTGCTGCTGAGGTGAGCCCTAAGAGGAACTTTTTCATAATCTATGTATTTCTACTTTATTCGTTTTTTAAGCAAGCCGCTATATTACAAAAATATAGGGTTTCTGTAACTACCTTTTTCTTTTGGCGGTATTTCAATCGTAAAGCAATAGGTTAACATGACTTCATGCGAACCACTGCTTGAGTTACGTAAGGTTGATGTGGTCAAGTCATAGGAATAACTCGCACGTAAATCCTTTGTGATCTGGTAACCCGCCATAACCGCCAATGCATCTTGTACTCTATAGGTAACGCCGCCCCAGATTTGATTATTGTACATCGCAGCCGCATTAAGGTCAAGCTGGGTGGTAACAAAATCGGTTTTAACCATTACAGCAGGCTGCAATACAAAATCGTTTCCAAGGTCTATATCGTATCCACCCATGAGGTAATAATGACGTTGTCCTCGGATTTGTGCGTTAAAACTCCCGCCTGTTGCGTTTAAGATATCTTTTGTTTCTAACAAGCGCGTGCTGCTTAATCCAGCGTACCAATTCGTGTGTTGGTAGAATGCACCAAAACTTAAATCAGTCGCCATTGAGCTGCTGCCTATGCCCACCAACGAAGGGTCATTCATGGTTTGTGGCGGTGCCCATGTTCCCGTGGTCACATTCTTATTACGTAAGTCGACGCGCAATCCTAATCCCAAAGAACCCCCTGCAAGATCCATCTGGTAACCGTAGCCCAACCCCACGGTCATATCTTGGAAATATCCAATAATATCATTCGTCACATTCACAGCTAGGCCGCCGTGTAAGAAGTTGATAGGAATGTTGGCATTAAAGTTTTGAGTGCTCGGAGCATTTTCAAAACCTACCCACTGTTGACGGGCAGCCATTCCAAGACATATAGCATCTCCAGCTCCGGTAACCCCCGGGTTGTAGAAGATCTTATTGTTCGCGAATTGGGTGAACTGCACATCTTGTTGGGCCCAAAGGCCTGTGGTGCAGAGCATTGCGAACAGAGCGATACAGGTTTTTTTCATCTGATTCAGCGCGTACGTGTTTTCAGTTGCCGCTAAAGATAGAAAAATTCCATTGCGAAACGCACAAAGTTGCTTTTGTTATCAAGCTTTTTGTTGCGCTTTCCACCACCGAGCAGGTAAAGTTCCTTGTAGCGCTTCTTCATAATCCTCATAAGCACAAGGTACTAAAGTCGTTCTGTTTTGATCTGGAGTGCCTTTAGGAATTTCAATCCACCAACGTCCACTTTTTGGACTTTTGAAAAAATTCACCTCGTCATTTTCGTCGATCAGGACCGTGTATTTCTGATAGTCCGCTCTAGATCCCACTGGGTAATCTCCGAATCGAAGCGAAATGCCTTCAAAAAAGTACCACAAAGCGTGTGCGCACAGATGTGCACTTTGGCCGCGGTGATCCAATCTCGGATTGTATTCGAAAAGGCCAAGCTGAGTGAGTTTGTCGCTCATTCCTGCATAGCGGGTAATTGCGCATAACTCTGCTCCGGAAAGCCCATGTGGCGATGTGTAGAATGTTCCGGGGTTATAGCTCTGTCGAACCGCGCCAAGGTCAATGGATACTAAGTCAGCTTCGCGTAAAAAAGGCTCTGTTTTTGCAATTTGATTTTGTATTTCACCCAAACGTACCGCTTCGAAAAAGAGTTTGTCGATTAGATTGATCTCCTCGGGATTATTGAAATAGGTTTGATAACCGAGGTTGGTAAAATTGTAGAGGTTGTGCGGTTTTTGAAGCACGAGATGACTTACATAGCTTTGATGGTCGAGATCGCGACCTTCCGCTCCAACATCCAAGCGCGCATCAACGCTGACCACATTAACGGTTTGTTCTAATTTATCATAGGCTCGATAAGCGCCGTAGGTGAGTTCTTGTGAGCCTCCTATGGTAATGACAATGATATTGCGTTGCAGCAATTCTTCGGTAATATCTTTTAATGCGGCAATGGTATCATAATGTTGCTCTCCTTTGTAAAGATTACCAAGATCCGCGATTTGAAAATCCCAGTTTCCTGTGTAGAGTTGATAGAGGTAAGGTCGAATTGCATCCGCAGCACCATCGCAGCCTACGTTTCTGTAGGCGCGACGATCTTCCTGGACGCCAATGAGTGCGACTTGGATACCGTCTAAATCTGGCAATCCGTCCATTTCAGTGTGCTTATGGACGACTCGGCCTAGTTGATTTGTGTCGAGTACCGGCAGTGCGTTGAGAACGCTTTCCGGAATAGGGCTAAGTAATTGCACGGGCAAGTGTTTTACCCGTCCAATTTAGGATGTTATTTACGCTTAGCGCGGCGTTTTGTTGGTCCTGCGGCGATAAGTTCTTCACAACCGGCACGGTCCAAACTTTCCGCTTCGGTGCCTTTGGGAATTTTGAAATTATTACCTCCGGATTTAATGTAAGGGCCATACCTTCCTTTCAAGATTTGGATGACCGGCTCTTCGGTAAACTCTGCAATTATGTTGTTCGCAGCACTCGCCTCTTTTTCTTCTATGACATGTATGGCCTTGTCTAAGCTTACTTCTTCCGGAGTGTCTTCAGTGAGGCTATAGAATTTTTTATTCCACATTACATAAGGGCCATATCGACCAACATTTGCTTTGATTTCCATGTCCTTATAGGTTCCTACGGTGCGTGGAAGAACTTCTTCTCGCAAGGCCATTTCAAGGGTGGCATCGTAGAATCCAACATTTGGTGGCAGCTTTTTGAAACGCGGCTTGGTCTCTTCATCGCCATCTCCGATTTGGAAAACAAATCCGTATCGCGCCAATTTCACGTAAACAGGTTCACCTGTACCGGGTTCATGTCCGAGTAGTTTTGCTGCCTTGCCAGTTTCTGGTACGTTTTCGATAAGCGGATGGAATTGGCTGTAAAAATCCTTGATGGCATCTTGCCAGCGCACTTTTCCTTCAGCAACCGTGTCAAAGTTTGCCTCTGCTTTCGCGGTGAACTGATAATCCATGATGAGCTTGTAGTGCTCAGTCAAGAAGTCCGTAACAACTCGGCCAATGTCAGTTGGGAACAATTTATTCTTGTCTGCACCATAGTTTTCAGTTGCAATCTCCTGGCCGAGTCCCGAAGCATTTAAGGTTAGAATGTTGTAATCGCGCTTGTTGCCCTCGAGGCTGTCTTTGATTACATATTCGCGCTTTTGTATCGTCGAGATGGTAGGAGCGTAGGTCGAAGGACGTCCAATGCCCAGTTCCTCTAGTTTCTTAACCAAAGATGCTTCCGTGTAACGCGGAGTGTGTTTTGAGAATCGTTCGGTAGCAGTGATTTCACTGTAGCGAAGGACATCCCCTTCTTTTACAGCGGGCAATTGACCGTCAACGGCTTCAGTGTTTTCATCGTCCGTCCCTTCTGTATAGACCTTAATGAATCCTTCGAATGTGATTACTTGACCACGTGCGGTAAAGCGCTCCGACTGAGGTGCCTTAGCATTGGCCAATTTTATCGTTGTATTTTCCAATTTCGCATCTGCCATTTGAGAGGCGATGGTGCGCTTGTAAATGAGATCGTAAAGCCTTTTTTGGCGATCGTCCGCACCAGCGAGAGTCTTGCTAAAGTTTGTTGGACGTATGGCTTCGTGTGCTTCCTGTGCGCCTTTGCTTTTCGTTGAGAATTTGCGGACTTGATGGTATTCTGGTCCAAAATGTGCTTCAACGTGTTGAGCTATACCTGTGATGGCATCATTGCTCAAGTTAAAGCTGTCCGTTCTCATGTAGGTAATGTGTCCTGCTTCGTAGAGGCGCTGTGCCAAGGTCATTGTTTGACTCACGCTGTAGCCCAATTTTCGGCTTGCTTCTTGTTGTAGGGTTGAGGTCGTGAATGGGGCGGCGGGGCTGCGTTTACCTGGGCGCATTTCAACGCTTTCGACATTGAAATTTGCTCCTTGACATTCCTCTAAGAAGGCTTTGGCAGCCTCCATGGCGGGGAACCCATTACTGATATCAGCCTTGAATGAAATACTGCCGTCGGTGAAGATGCCACTGATTTTGTACGCAGCTTCAGGAGTATGCCCTTCTATTTCACGCTCTTTTTCAACGATTAATCGAACTGCGACACTCTGAACACGTCCAGCACTTAATCCGCGCTTGATGCTTTTCCACAAAACAGGGCTAAGCTCATAACCTACTAATCGGTCAAGAACGCGACGAGCTTGCTGTGCATCCACCAATTCCTTGTTGATTTTCCGTGGATTTTCAACGGCGCGAAGTATGGCCGATTTGGTGATCTCGTTGAATACAATGCGTTCGGTATTTTCTTCTTTCAAGTCCAAAGCCTCGCTAAGGTGCCAGGCAATGGCTTCTCCCTCGCGGTCCTCATCCGAAGCGAGCCAAACCTTCTCAGCCTTTTTAGCCGCCGCTTTGAGTTCCTTCACTAAAGTTTTCTTGTCTTTTGAAACACAATACTCCGGTGTGAACTCATTTTCGATATCTATTGCCATACCCTTGTCGCACAGGTCGCGAATGTGACCGTATGAAGACATAACTGTGAAATCTCCGCCCAAATACTTTTGGATGGTTTTCGCTTTTGCGGGTGACTCTACAATAACTAGGTTGTTGGCCATAATTTCGGGAAGGGTTGAATTTTGCCGCAAAGTAAAAACGAAAATTTAATGGGAAGCAACTCCTTATATATGAACAAGGTTTGAACTTTTTCCTTATTACTACGTAATAGATTTTTACAAATCGGACAAATTGTCAGTATGTCGATGTATCTTTGGACCATCGCGAAAGAAAGTAAAGTTTTGAGCGATTGATTTTTATGGAAGCAAAAACAAAACGCGCAAGCGGAAGAGGTCTCTACGCCGAGGGCGATAAGAACCCCCACGAGCACGACGGAACCGTCGTGGAAACTAAAAACCCAACAGGTACCAAGAAGCTCTACATCGAGTCCTACGGGTGTCAAATGAATTTCTCAGATAGCGAAATTGTCGCATCTGTATTGGCCAAGGAAGGGTATACTACAACACAAGATGCTTCCGAAGCAGACTTGGTCTTGTTGAATACATGTTCCATTCGCGACAAGGCAGAACAAACCGTTCGTAACCGATTGGCGCATTTCAACGGCCACAAAAAGACAAACCCAGATATGAAAATCGGGGTCTTGGGATGCATGGCTGAACGCGTTAAAGGGAAGTTGCTCGAAGAAGAAAAATTGGTTGACTTAGTTGTTGGTCCAGATGCCTACCGTGATCTACCGAATCTTTTGGAAGAACTCGATGGCGGCCGTAAGGCGGTTAACGTGATTCTCAGCAAGGAGGAAACGTACGATGATATTGAACCGGTACGCTTGGGCGGCAATGGTGTTAGCGCATTTATCTCAATCACTCGTGGTTGCGATAACATGTGTACGTTCTGTGTCGTTCCTTTTACTCGTGGACGAGAGCGTTCTAGAAATCCCCAAACCATCGTAGACGAAGCATTGGACTTGTCCAAACGCGGGTACAAAGAGATTACTCTTCTGGGGCAGAATGTCGATAGCTATTTGTGGTACGGGGGCGGATTGAAAAAGGATTTTGATAAGGCCTCGGATTTAGCCAAAGCAAGTGCGGTGCATTTCGCAGATTTGCTAGGGATGGTGGCGGAAGCAGTTCCGCACATGCGTATCCGATTCTCTACTTCAAATCCTCAGGACATGAAAGACGATGTATTGGAGGCGATTGCGAAATACGACAACATCTGCAAATACATTCACCTGCCAGTTCAAAGCGGTTCGTCTCGAATTCTTGAGGCAATGAATCGTGGTCACAATAGAGCAGAATATATTGCACTTATTGACCGTATTCGTCGCATTATTCCGGGTTGCGCCATTTCTCACGATATGATTGCGGGATTCCCAACAGAAACGGAAGAAGATCATGCGGATACGCTTAGTCTGATGGATTATGTCCAATATGATTTCGGATATATGTTCTTCTACAGCGAACGTCCCAACACCTTCGCAGCGCGAAAATTGGAAGACGATATACCGCTAGATGTCAAGAAGCGTCGCTTGAATGAAATCATCCAGCTCCAAAACAAACACAGTCTGCTTCGACATGAAGCGATGATTGGCAATACTTACGAGGTTTTGGTTGAAGGAACATCAAAGAAAAGAGAGGACCAGCTTTTTGGACGTACGGACAGCAACAGCGTGGTGGTTTTTGATCGCCATGATTTCAAACCTGGCGACTTCGTTAAAGTGAAAATAGATACTTGTACTGCGGCTACCTTAATTGGAACTGTGGTATTTGAATAAATAAGAACATCCATTACATGTCTGATATCAAAAGCATCAAACAACGTTTCGGGATCATAGGGGTCAGTCCGCTATTGGACCGAGCGCTGCAGAAAGCCGTTCAAGTTGCGCCGACGGATATTAGCGTTTTGGTCACCGGGGAAAGTGGAGTAGGTAAGGAAGCCATCCCGAAAATCATCCACGGATTGAGCCACCGAAAGCATGGTCCATACATCGCAGTGAATTGCGGGGCCATTCCTGAAGGTACCATCGATTCCGAACTTTTTGGTCACGAAAAAGGTGCCTTTACGGGTGCGACAGGTGCTCGAAAAGGGTATTTCGAAGAGGCCGACGGTGGAACCATCTTTCTCGACGAAGTTGGTGAGCTGCCAATGCCATCTCAGGTGCGGTTGCTTCGCGTTTTGGAAACTGGTGAGTTCATCCGAGTAGGTGCTTCTCGGGCGAACAAGATAGATGTTCGTGTGGTAGGTGCAACCAATGTTGGTATGCTCAATGCCATCAAAAATAACAAGTTTAGAGAGGACCTTTACTACCGCTTGAATACGGTAGAAATTCACCTTCCTCCCCTTCGTGAACGACCTTCGGACATTCATTTGTTATTCCGCAAGTTCGCCGCTGATTTTGCCACAAAATATCATTTGCCTCCATTGCGTTTAGATGATGAGGCGGTCCGATTACTAGAGCAATACCGCTGGCCAGGAAATATTCGTCAATTGCGCAATTTAGCGGAGCAAATGAGCGTTATTGAAACAACTCGCTTGGTGGGAAAAGACGTGCTCAAAGCCTACTTACCTCAAGTGGATGCTTCGAATCTGCCTGCTTTGGCCAATACACGCGTTTCTGACGGTGTGAGCAATGCGGATTTCGCCAAAGAGAGAGAAGCCTTGTACAAGCTGCTTTTTGAAATGCGGGCAGAGATCAATGCACTCAAAAATGCCGTTGCCAACGGTGAAAGTCTGTACGAAGGCGTTCAACGGGAGTTTCCTAAAATCGGAAACGACATAAAGAGCAACGAGCGACCAGATTTTGGTAGACCGGGACACATTAGCTTCATTGATAAAGAGCAATATGAGGATTTCAATGACGATGAAAACACCATTGAAATTGAAAATTTGAGCTTAGTTGATAAAGAGGTAGAACTGATAAAAAAAGCATTGGACAAGTCCGGCGGAAAACGCAAGGTTGCAGCCAAGGAATTGGGCATATCAGAGCGTACCTTGTACCGAAAGATTAAACAATACAACCTCGAGTGATGCGATTGACCCTTCAGGTTTTAGTACTTACATCAGCTTTGGTGCTTACCGCTTGTAAAGGGGGGTACAGTTTCACAGGTGGTAATGTGGGTGATGCTAAGACAATGGCGGTCGATTTTTTCGACAATAATGCTCAAATCGTTAATCCGGAGGCATCACAATGGGTGACCGAGGCAATCAAGGACATCTTTGTGCAACAAACACCGCTCGAATTGGTCCAGGGCCCCGCGGATATGAGAATTGAAGGGCAAATTATCGAATACAGTTTACGTGCTCAAGCTGCGCGAGGTCAAAGTGAGGTTGCACAAATGCAATTCACCATTGCCATTGAGGTTGAGTTTGAAAACTTCCTTGAGCCGGAAAATAATTTTAAATCGCGTTTCTCTCGCAATCGGCCGTACGATGCGGACCTTAATTTTTCCGATATTGAGAATGAATTGGCGGCAGAAATAATAAAAGAATTAAGGGAGGATGTCCTAAACAAGGCCATTGCCAACTGGTAGATGAACGCAAAGAAAATCAGCACATTATTCAAGCACCCTGAACAGATCACTTCTGAGGATCTAATTGGACTGCGTCAAGCTGTGAATGATTTTCCATATGCTGCTCCATTGCACGCGCTTTACATGAAGGCCCTGCAAAAGAAGGAGAGTTACCTGCTTCCGGGACAAATCAAACGCGCTGCTATTTCTACCCCAAATAGGGCGGCACTTAAGGCATGGCATGACCAGCCAATTCCGGGAATGAAAGTCGCTCAAGAGATGGAGGTGCCTCAATCGGCCACCCCCGAGCAGGTCCAAGTACCTGAAGAGAAGCCAAAGCCGAAAACGGCCAAGGTTGCAACCAAAACGCCTCCTGTTTCCACTCCCGAAATCACCGCGGAATCGAAAACAAAACCGAAAGAGGTAGCAAAGCCTGTCGCCAAAGTAGCGGCGAAGGTCTCAAAGCCAACGCCGACACCGACACCGACGCCAGTCCCACCGCCAGCACCCGTGAAATCAGCAGCTTCGACCCCGAAAACTACACCAAAGCCGGTTGCAGAAGAAGATTTGAGTCATTTGCCTGAAGCGGTTCGAAAAGCGATTCTGCGCTCGCGTGCATTGCGCGGGGAAGAAACGCAAGAGGCCAAAGCACCATCGGCGCCTTCGCCAGCCACTGTGGATCCTGAAGTTCAAGTAGTAGAAAAAACTGAACCGGTTGAGGTGAAATCAGAACCTGTTCAAGAAACGCTAGAACCCACAGCGACAGCGGACCCTTCGATCGAAGTTGTAGCGAAGTCGGAAACAATTAAGGCGGAGGTTACTAAGGTTGAAAAACCGATCCCGACCAAGGATAAAGTAGCTGAACCAATGGAAACACCAGAGCCAACCATTGAAGTTGCCTGGGAAGAAAAATCGGAGCCTGAGGTAGCTACCGATGCTGAGGTACCTGAAGTTCCTGAGGTGCGAGAAATGCCTTTCAGTGAAAAGGCCTCCTTTATGGACTGGCTCAATGCAGATGTAAGTTCAGGAAATCCAGTTAAGTCAAAGAACAGCGGTCCGAAAGATGTGCGCACGATCATCAGCGAGTTGCCAAAGTTTGATGCGCCGAAGCGCGACGGAAAAATTGATGTTTTCCACCTTATGGCGGACGAACAAGGCAAGTTCGTAACCGAAACATTGGCAGAGATTTACCTCAAGCAAGGACTTTGGGATAAGGCAATCAACGCTTACGAGGTTTTAAGTTTGAAATACCCGGAAAAAAGTAGTTTCTTTGCCGACCGAATTAGAGAAATTAAGAAACACAAGAAATAATGACAGCATTGTTTACCATCCTGATTGTAGTGGTCTCTGTATTGTTGGTTTTGGTCATTTTGGTCCAAAATCCTAAAGGAGGCGGTTTGAGTTCTGCTTTTGGTGGCGATAGCCCTCAGATGCTAGGTGGCGTAAAGAAGACAACGGACTTCTTAGATAAGGCTACTTGGTCTTTGGTGATTGCATTGTTCGTATTGGTGATCGGCATGAACATGGTGAGCACTGAGACGGTAGAAGAGCAAGATACCATCCTTCAGGAGCAAGTGGAAGACGCAATGCCATTCCAGCCTGCGATGCCTGCAGCTCCAGCGGACGCAGCTCCAGCAGATGCACCGGTAGAAGGAATGCCAGAGAGCGTACAAGAATAAGTCAATTTGACCTATAGATATAAGAACCCGCACGGCGCAGCCGTGCGGGTTCTTTCTTTTTGTGCCAAAATTTCGCGCGGCGGGGCCGCGCGATGACAGGATGACACCGGATACGTCTTTGGCATAAAATTCCTTATATAAACCCCGACAAACCTTAATTAAATAACTCAAATCATGGCAGATTTAAACATTCGTCCGTTAGCTGATCGAGTGATCGTGGAACCTGCAGCTGCGGAAACTACGACTGCGTCTGGAATCATCATTCCTGATACAGCGCAAGAGAAACCTCAAAAAGGCACTGTTGTGGCCGTTGGTCCTGGTAAAAAGGATGAGCCCATGACGGTAAACGTTGGCGATACTGTTTTGTATGGCAAGTACAGCGGTACCGAATTCAAATACGAAGGCGGCGAGTACTTGATCATGCGCGAAGCAGATATCATGGCTATTGTTTAATCCATTAACAGAGTAAAAGCATAGTAAAATGGCAAAAGAAATTTCATTTGATGTAGATGCACGCAACAGTCTTAAAGCTGGGGTGGATGCATTGGCAAATGCAGTAAAGGTGACCTTGGGTCCTAAGGGACGTAATGTGATCATCGAGAAAGCTTTTGGCGCACCTCATGTAACAAAAGATGGTGTGACCGTAGCAAAAGAAATTGAGCTTGAAGACAGGTTGCAGAACTTGGGTGCTCAGATGGTAAAAGAAGTAGCATCTAAAACTGCAGATATCGCAGGGGACGGAACTACAACAGCTACCGTTTTGGCACAAGCGATCTACGCGCACGGCTTGAAGAACGTGGCTGCTGGGGCGAACCCAATGGACCTAAAGCGCGGTATCGATAAGGCCGTAACTGCGTTGGTGAACGGCTTGAAAGAGTTGAGCCAAGAAGTAGGCGACGATAACAGCAAGATCGAGCAGGTGGCTACCATTTCTGCAAACAACGACAACACCATCGGTAAGTTGATCGCTGAGGCTATGGCTAAGGTGAAAAACGAAGGTGTGATCACTGTTGAAGAAGCGAAGGGTACTGAAACTTACGTAGATGTAGTGGAAGGTATGCAGTTCGACCGCGGATACTTGAGCCCGTATTTCACGACCAACACTGAGAAGATGGTGGCGGAATTGGAAAACCCATACATCTTGATCTACGACAAGAAGGTGAGCTCTATGAAGGAGTTGTTGCCAATTCTTGAACCAGCTGCGCAAAGCGGTCGTCCGCTACTCATCATCGCTGAAGATGTAGACGGTGAAGCGTTGGCTACCTTGGTAGTGAACCGCATCCGTGGCTCATTGAAAATTGCTGCTGTGAAGGCACCAGGTTTTGGTGACCGTCGTAAAGCAATGCTTGAGGACATCGCGATTTTGACGGGTGGCCAAGTAGTGAGTGAAGAGCGCGGTATGACTTTGGAAGGTGCTACCCTAGATATGTTGGGTACTGCTGAGAAAGTGTCTATTGATAAGGACAACACGACCATCGTAAATGGGGCAGGTGCGAGCGATGCAATCGCGAGCCGTGTGAACCAGATCAAAGCTCAGATCGAGAACACAACTTCAGATTACGACCGTGAGAAATTGCAAGAGCGCTTGGCGAAACTCGCCGGTGGTGTAGCAGTACTCTACGTAGGTGCCGCATCTGAGGTGGAAATGAAAGAAAAGAAAGACCGTGTAGATGATGCCTTGGCAGCAACTAAAGCGGCAGTAGAAGAAGGTTTCGTGCCTGGAGGTGGTGTAGCGCTTGTACGCGTGAGCAGCGTCCTTGAGGATATGAAAGGCGATAACGAAGATGAAACTACCGGTATCCAAATCGTATCTAAAGCGATTGAGGAGCCATTGCGTACCATCGTTTACAATGCAGGTCTAGAAGGTTCTGTAGTCGTAAGCAAGGTGAAAGAAGGCAAGGCAGATTTCGGCTTCAACGCAAAGACTGATGTCTACGAAAACATGTACGACGCAGGTGTCATCGACCCAACGAAGGTGACGCGTGTGGCTTTGGAAAACGCTGCATCGGTAGCAGGTCTATTGTTGACCACTGAGGCGACCGTTACTGAGATTCCTAAGGAAGAGCCAGCAATGCCGGCAGGCGGCATGGGCGGCGGTATGGGAATGATGTAATCCACAGCGTTTCGCTAGAAATAGAAAGCCACCCTTTGCGGGGTGGCTTTTTTTATACCTTTAAGAGAGACCAATAAGACAATGAAAAAGATTCTAA
>Ga0255752_10005607_pt1 | contig 12084 bp, 14 predicted proteins | sample 011ome_25_FD_179952 | JGI IMG/M metagenome (GOLD analysis project Ga0255752, IMG submission 179952) | Coastal salt marsh microbial communities from the Groves Creek Marsh, Skidaway Island, Georgia - 011512CT metaG (version 2) | ecosystem: Environmental > Aquatic > Marine > Intertidal zone >...
GGTATTTCCGTCAGTCGTATTTTCAGATGCTTCGCGCAATTGTGCGGCGGCATTTGTAGTCATAGCAAGCCGAATTTGGTCACTGTCCTTCTTTTTCTTAGAAGCCGTTTTCTTTGGACCTCCTCCGGTCATTGTATCGTCTTCAACACTACTACCGGCTGTTTGTGTAAGTATCAAATCATTTGTTACTGCGTCGGATATACTTCCTCCGTTTATTTCTTTATAGCTTGCTCCATCAATTTCAAGTTCAATACCCCCACCACGGGTTTCTTTCAATAGTTCAGAACCAATCACAGTGGGTGCCTGTCCAGGCATTAACTTATCTATAAATTCCACTTCAATATCATAATGAATGGTCATACTGTAATTCATATTTCGCATGCGTGCTTCATTGGGAAGCATAAAGTGAACATTGTTGTCGTCATGAATAACTGGTTTTCCAAAATATATTTTAGAACCATCTTTCCCACCCATGTAAAGTTTACATTGAGACATATACTCATTCGTAGCAGGATCTAATCGTGAATATAGGGTTACTGGTTTAGTTTCTTTGAAAATACGAAAAATACCATTCTTAAAAAAATCGTTGTAAGAATCTATATGATGTCTGACTAAAGCCTGTGGATTATCTTGGAAATACGTATCGATTATGTTCCATATAGTTGCGCTATCCATTGTCTATATATATAGAAACGTCTTATAAAATGTCTATATATATATTTGTTAATGATTTACGAACAAGACTAAACAAATTCGTATAAACGATTTATATTTTAATATGTTCGTCGAATGTGGAATGAACATCTTGGTCGTGTGTGATTATGATAATACACTGTTTGTGTTGTTTGAAATATTTGATAATATCAATAACCTCCTTTTTTAATTCTGAATCAAGAGCATTTGTAGGTTCATCTAATACTAATATCTTGGACGGATTTACCAATCCACTGATTAAGTTTACAATTTGACGTTGACCTCCTGATATTTTTTCTCCCGAATAACCGACGGTATCCTTCTCAATATCAAGTTCTTTAAATAATTCAACGATGCGTGGATATTTCATTATATTATCAAAATGCTCTTTGCAAACATCATCGTCTTTGCATCCATACATGATATTATCAATGATTGTTTTATCAAATAACCTAGAATTTTGATTAATATACGTGATATTTTTTCGAATATACTGAGGGTCCATTGATTGAATATCAACATCATCTATCTTGATTTCTCCCTCAGTTAAAGGATATAGTTTCAATGCGATTTTCATAATCGTGCTTTTTCCGTTACCAGAAGATCCGGTGATACCAATAATATTATTATTGTTCGTATTTAACACCAACGACTTGTTTTGTAAAACATAATCTTCTGTGCCTGGATATTTAAATGTAATATTGTTAAAGACAATTTGGCGGAATGACGTTGTTATTTCTGAATACGGAACGGGATTTTCTACTTTATCTTCTTCAATAATATGACTAAAGTCTTTAAATGATGGTAATACTGCTTCAGAACGTCCATACAATTCTATCATATCCGCAAGCTGGACCGCAATACCTGTTACTCTTTCACGAAAGATGATAAATAATGTGAAAATAGTTACAAATAGAACAGTGGACATTTGTTTTGTTTTAACCTGATACATACTGTAACCAACACACGCAAATATAGTAGATAAGATGATTATATCAGTTATTAGCACTACATTCGCAACCGATGAATAATATTTATACGCCTTTTTGATAGTTGTTTCTTTTAAATCCTCAAACTGTTTATTCTCATAACCATATTGCCCGCGAACAATAACCTTATCCATATTATTTAAGATTTCGATTAAATATGTATCCGTATTTAATGAGCTGGTTTCATAATCACGACTCAATGTTCTTAGGTCTTCCCAATATAAATAAATCGCGAACATCCAACATAAATTACCAGCTATAAACATAGCACCTAACTTCATATCATAATAAAAGAGGAAGAACAAATTAACTAAAATGAATACGATACTTGGGACGATGTATGTAATCACGTCCGATACAATTTTGAAACAAACTGTACCAGTTCGAGAAATGGGAGCAGACAGTTTAGTAAAATTCATGTTACTAAGTGATTCGTTATTGGAAATCATCAACATTTCTGTTAATTTGAAACGTATCCATTGCCGCAATTTTGTTAACAACTTGTTCTGAAAATATTTATATAGACGTTTAGTTAAAATATACAACACCCATATAGCCATAAACCATTTAAAATTTAATAATGTATTAGAAAAGTCGCCTTTCTGTAAAAAAGTAATAATTTCTGCATTGAAATGAGCTACGCCGTTCGTTTGAATCGCATTTAGCATGATACTGATTACAATTATCATTATAATATTCGTTTTTTCTTCATCATAATATTTAGTCAATAATTTGTATATCAATTCCATTGCGTATATACAATGTATTGATTTTTATGCATAAAATTAAAAATGTAACTAAACTATATATAATGGATACTTCTACTACACAAGCCCTTTTCGGACCTCTTAGCCGCAAATACTGCGATTGGTTTTACTGGTTAGCAGTGATTTCTTTTATTTTCATGTTCCTTACTGTTGTAAGTGGTCTCTATGGTATGTTAATGCACAAGATGAAGACAGAATACATTTTTGCTATTATGTGGACAGCCGCAACATATGGCGTGTTTTATTTCCAAAACCGCTTGTTGTATACAATGTGCGTGAAGTAAAACCCTCAAGTTACAAAAAAACTATTTTTGCGTAAATGTATAAACGTAGAAATATATATATAATACAAATTATGGATACCTTGTATTATAGCAATAATTGTAAACATTCGCAAAGAGTTTTGCAATTTTTAGTCAAAGGAAATTTAGCCGATAAGCTAAATTTTTTATGTATAGACAAACGACGACGTGACCCGAATAACAATCAAATATATATCCATTTAGAAAACGGACAGCGAGTGATTATGCCTCCCAATGTTCACAGTGTTCCTGCACTTTTATTAGTGAAACAGAGTTATCGTGTTGTTTTAGGCGATGATATCATTCAATATTATCAAACTGCAGTTAGCCATGAAATGAAAAAACGTATTCAACGTGAGGTGATTGACCCCGTCGGGTCAAGTTTAATGCAATCGTCGGGGGGTATGAATATAACGTCTGAAGCATACACAATGTATAATTTAACACCGGACGAGCTTAGCGCAAAGGGTAATAGTGGTCGTCGACAAATGTATAACTACGTCTCGGCAAATGATGAAATTATTAGTATTAATACTCCACCAGACACTTATCAACCCGATAAAATCGCAGGTGAAGTTACAGTTGATAAATTACAGCAAAAAAGAATGGATGAGATACAACTTCAAAGATAATGGTTGTTATTGAGATAGACCCGGATTACCTTCGTCTCCTCGAACACCAGGAGGTCCTTGTATACCAGGAGGTCCTTGTATACCAGGAGGTCCTTGGTCGCCAGTTTCGCCAACCGGAACTTTAATATCAATAATTTGATGAAAAGCTTCACCGGATATTTCAATATCATATGTAGTTGAATCTGATTTGTCTGGTTCCTTGTATTCGTGTGTAATTTCTATTATATTATGGCTTGGTGAATCTACTAAATCTACTAAATCATTTTTTAAATTTGTTAATTCTTCGATTATGTTGTTCAGATTATCCAATCGTGTTTGAACCTTTTTCGCATCAATCAGATTTGCTGCGGGAAATACCATAGAATTTCCGGTATAATCTTCAACAATAATATTATTTGTTTTACGTTCATATATGGATATTATGTAAAATAGAATTATAAACGTGATGCATAGGGAAAAAATAACAATAATATTCGATGTATATTTCATTTATAACAGTTTTGTATATACATAACATACAAAACTATTTCATTTTATTCATCTATCAAATATAGTTGGTAATTTTGGATTGCCTGTAGGTCCTTGAGGTCCTTGTGAATTGACCGAACTACCGTCAAAGCCGGATTGCCCTTTCACACCCGGAACACCTTGTTCGCCATCTGGTCCATTTGGAACTAACATAGTTAAGTATTGAACGGGTGCAACACCGGGAGTCATTTGGTCTACTTTATACTGTAATAACATAGAGCCACCTAAAGACGACGGTCCGAATGTAACACCATACTCCTCTAACTGTAATATATTTGGGTATGTTTCAATATATTTTTGAATAATTTCAAGACGTTTCATTAATGATTCAATATACAAGGAAGCCGATTTGTTCCATTCTTGAGCCATATTTAGCATTACCGGGTCATATGTGGGTTGAATAGCCCTTTCGGGTTGACATGGTGAAGCCGCCGCTTCAGCTTCGGCTTCTTGCCATGCATTGAACATATCTTGCCACTTGTCACATGAATTTTGTGCACTAGCCAATATAGCATTACCAGCTGTTACGGTATTACCAGGAATAGCATTCGAAACGTTCGTCCATAATTCATTTAAGTCCTTATATCCCTTGGGATAATTATAGTTGTCTGGTCCCGCCAATGTGATTACTGTCTTACATGTCTTCTCCGCTTTCGCATATTTATCGGATATACAATATGGTAACTGGTTTTCAGGAGAAATACTAATTAAAGTAGCATTATTACTGCAGTCATTATATAAGGTGGCTGTATTTTCCCCCATCAACTTGTATGTGTTTAGAGTTGAACGTTTACTTAAATCAGAATATAATGAATCATATTCATTTGGATTATCTTGATAATTCCAGGAATAATAATTGTTTAATGTTGTATCGACATTGGTAGCAACAATAAATTGTGGGTCTCCCTCTTTTAATCCAGCAACTATACCATTTGAGATAGTTTTTATTGGTGATATACTGCTACGAAAACCAAGTGTAGTATTTACCATCTCGCAATCATCAGAACCAACTGAAGAAGGCTTCACTGGTAACATTGTATATTCATTTTCACAATTAGCTTGTGTTACAGTATTTATACTGGCTTGAATATTTTTTACACTTTGCGTTCTAGCGGACATCTGATTAAAAAAACCCCCATTTATATTGTAGGTCCAACCCGTATAATACCAGAATCTACCAAAAAAACCCCCTCTCCACTCCCAATACGTATACGAATCAATATCAGTTATGTAACTAGGCAACCCTTTCGCTAAACTTGTAAGTTGACTCATATAAGTAGCGTATGTTCCAGCATCCATATAATTTTTACGCTGTTTTAATAATGTTAATACAGAGTTATAAAAATTATTAAACTGATTCTGAGAATTAGTCTGTTGCGTTTGATAACCATCTATTGTAGACTGACTATGTGTTCGTTTACTCATTTATATTGTATTGATGTTTTATTTTTTAATATCACCGCGCATTCCATAATAACCAGGTTGTCCCTGAATACCGGGTATACCAGGTTTTCCCGACTGTCCCTGAACCCCTTGCTTTCCAGGCATACCCTGTAGACCTTTAGCACCAGAAATCATTTGAATACTTATATTTGGATTCGTTACGGAACCACTTAAATCAACAATTGCTCTTGTAGTAGAACCATCGATTGATGATATAAATGTAGGTGCATTATCACATGTAAATGTAATTTTATAACGTTTTTCTAAATCACTAATTGTCTTTTCTAAAATTTCGATTTGCGTTTGTTGTGCTTGTATTGATTGGTTTAAGGACCTAATTTTGGCGTTCGCTTGTGACGGTTTAAACGGCGGTGGACATCGTAAATCTTTAAGTCGCTGTTTTTCACTATCGGGCATCGGATCTGGTATCTTAACATCGGCAAAAGGCATTATTCTATATATACACCTTCGGACATTTAAAATGGGACAAAATCCCAAAATAAAACCAAACATGTAAATCAATAGTAGGAGTTTCACCTACGATGGTCTAACTTTTTCCACTTCTTCTTTGGTATTGGAAGTGGTGAAAGACGAAATTTGAAAACACGCAGGGCGTTCTTGCTTCTCTATCCAGCACTTTGTTAAGTTCATTATATTGATTGCTGAATTAGCGTCTCTTGTCTTGAATACGGTTTGTTTGACTTGTGGTCTCACGCATCCAGAACATACTAAAAGACGAAACTGCTTATTTCCATCGCTGTGTCTGTAATAAGATAAATCGTTATTACATTCACAGCATTTTTTACTTGTATTGCATTCGTTTATGGTAATTGTATCATAATTTTTATGGATTTGCTTTCGTAATCCTTTATTGAGCGTAGGCATAAAATGTTTCATTTGAGTGCTTCTACTCCAATTTCCATAACCAATTAGGATGTTTTCACCAAAGGTTTCCTTGATTTTATTGAGGAACTTATCCATACTTTTCTTACCATAACTATATTGACGAAACTTCATTTTCCTCCAAACATCACGCTTGTAAAACTCGGTTGTTTCTTTATTCAGTTTATTCTTTTCTACTAAATACTCTTTGAACTTATCATAATCAACCGATTTACTATTTTGAAAGGATAAATGGGTTTCTTTTTCTATGATATTGTTTCGTTTCTTTTCTTCCAATAATATTCGATGGTTTGTTTTTGCTTTACTTTCACGCTTCCTTTGAGGTGCTGTATATTGAAGTTTGTTTCCTTTGATGACGGGTTGAACTTCTTTGTGGTTATGTAATACAGATTTGAGTGTGGTTTTGATGGTAGTGTAAGCAGATTTCTCTATGGAACGGAACTCTTGGAAAGTTTCCTTCTTTTTCTTCCCCATTCTATATATTTACTAAATATTTTATTTTTATATAATTTTCGTAAATAACAAAATTATATAATTTCCTAAATATTCTCATTAATTTCTTTTTCCTTTTCTTTTTTTTTCAAATATGCTCGTCTTGCATATTCTTTTTTCTTTTCAGGAGATGCTACATATGTGCTTTTGTAATTAGTTCGTTGCTGATAGTCTTTTACTCTTGATTTTTCTTTCTCTTTATTTCGTTCATAATACTCTCTTCTACTTGCTGGTGCTGTATATTTTTTGAGGTGTTCTTTGGTTTCTTGTAATTCCTGTTTTAGTTTATCATTTTCTTCTTCCAATGCCTTTATTCTTTCTTCGTTCATTATGATATTGTATATAATAAAAAATATTTATATCTTTTTATTATATTTTTGTCCCATTTTAAATGTCCGAAGGTGTAAATAAGACAGTTTTTTAACTATATGAATTACCCCCAATCGGACCTCGTTTACCCTTTTTGCCTTGTTCACCTGGAACACCTTGTTCACCTGGAACACCTTGTTCACCAGTTATACCAGGTTTAGGTGGCGAAAGTTTGAAATTTAATTGAATATTGTCTGGATAATTACCTCCAATAGTAATCCCTGGTTCATCGGACGATGAACCAGATGTTGAAACAGTTCCAATGGTAAATTTTAAATTATTTAGTCTATATTGCATGTCTTTAAAGTGTCGTTCAATGGATTGGATATGTACGTCTAATAAATTATAATTGATATTGTTCGTAGTATAGAATTCTAAATTCTTGTGGGCACTATTTAAAGATTGTGCTAAAGGCGATGTGCTAGGTATTTGAGCATATATATCCGGCGAATCATCAATTGAAGGAGATGGACTACCCTCGTAATCTGAATATCCTTCTATATTATTGCATGTTACACTTATGAATATAATTACAACAATGCATAATGTTACAATCGAATATGTATACATTGATATACATATTCATACGATTAAAGTTTGGTAATATAGACATTCTATGTTGATGCGCCCCATTTTCCTTGTTCTCCTGTTTCACCTTGTTCTCCCGTATTGCCTTGGTCACCGGGTGGTCCTTGGATACCTTGGATACCAGGTGCACCTTGCTTTCCTTCGGGCAAAACTATGTCCATACTCCATTCTCCCGTTTCGATTGGAAGACTCGTAATAGAACTGATTGTATTGACTGTTCCAGTATTAATTGTAATTCCGACATGGTCAACATTCGGAGTTTGAGAAACAGAGTTAATTTTAATATCGCCTATACTAGCAGGAATTTTTGCGTTGATATCTTTAACCAAATTATTACAAATATTAATCTTATTTTGAACGTCTTGTAATTGTGCATCGAACGTCATTTGATTGATATCGCTGCTAATGTTCTTGTTTGAAATGGTTTGGTCCCCTTCTGAAATAGCAGGGGCAGGGGCAGGGGAAGGGGTATTCCCCTCATATATAGGAAATAATGCATCTTTGTTCACAGCAAACAATATGACGATAATTATTACTAAAATTACTACATAGGATATTTTATCTGAAAACATCTTTGGTTATGCGTATTATATATATTAATGCAACATATATAAAAATATAAGGTTACTTATTTTAATGTCGGCAGACAAATCGACGTTATTGAAAACTTTCAATACCCAATTTTTCGCTCTTTTAGATGATATTTTGCGAATTTTCCCGGACAATGTTGATATCGCAGCAGGACGAAAGTCTTTTGAAACGATAAAGCGAGCTAATCCTACAGTCATCATAAAGGTATGGTTGACTCATGTATATACCCCCTATCGTCAATCAATTAATGACGGAGATATTGAATATTTTATTAACAAAGATTATGGTTCTGACCTAAATAGTGTATCCAACGTGCAAGACGTTATGAAAGTCATTGATACTATACGTGAACCGATTCGTTCCATGGACGATGTAAATAAAGGACATACTATCAAATATATTCAAGTATTGAGCAAATTGTCTGAATTATATTCGAAGGCATAAATAGATTTCACCATAATAGTTTACAACTACTCGTTTATTAGTCGTAAACCTTTGCACATCTAAAACGCCATTCCTCACTTTTCAATTTTTTTTCTTCTGGGGTTAGATACGCATCCTTTAGTATATCACACCCTTTTTATTTCGGTACAAATAATCATACCAAACGCGTCGCAGCGGTGGGGTTCCACCAGATGTTGCGCCCTCCCCAGGGGCTTTGCACAAATGCTGTTTATATAACCCCCAAATACTTACTTTATCCAAGCGAGTACATTGTCTAAGCACTTGTGTAGTCATTAAATAATCAGCAACTGGTTTATAAAATAACCAATATTGGGGTTCTGTTGCGTTAGTACCTACATGTACATAAAAGATATTTCCGGGAAAGATTGGAGAACCCCGTTCAGTCGATGTGGTTTCTTGTCCGTTTACATATTCAATCATATTTCCAAATTCAATTACATTATGTCCATACCAGGTACATGCGTTCAAGTTATTAATAACGCCACGATATTTGTTTGTACGAACACCTTCATTATAGCTACCTTTATTATTATTATAGCTACCTCTAGTATAGCTTTCAATATAATATGTATGTCCAGTTTCCAAATCGTATGGCGAAATTAAGTTCATTTTTTGATAAAGTTAGTATGAGTTATGTAATAATATAATTATTATATTGTAATCAATTTTTTATATATTCAGGAATAAGAAAAACTTTTAGGAAATCGGCATTTTAAATGTGCAAAGGTATAATAAATAATTACATTTCTATCAATGATTCATACTTTTTATCAACATCATTTATTGAAATCGTTGATACAAATTCAGATATCATTGGAAAAATAGGTTGAATTGCCTTCGCACATGCGATTGCGATATCACTATGCTCCTTTTGAGTTCCGTTTGCATGACGCAATGATATATAATGAACCCATGAACGTAATGTCCCATTCATATACATTTTCGTTGTGGTCATTCCTTCCGGTAAAACTGCTCTAGCTTGTTCCTTCGCAATACCATTCTCCAATGCCCAATTATAGGCTGTTTGGGCATGTTCAGCAAGACTGTTTTGCTGTTTAGTCCACTCTTGTTCTAAATCGGCATTGTTTATTTTAATACTGTTTTGTCTATTTTTCTTATCCTGCAACCTTGCTTCTTTACATTCGAACCCTAAATCGGCGACGGCATATCGCTGTGAAAATTCTTGAAAAGAAAACGAACGATGTCGAAGTATTTGTCGTGCTATGTCCCGAGTCGTTTCGATTTCGAGACATACATTCACCATTTCAAGAGGCGACCAATGATTGTTTTTTATCAAATAACGAACCAATTTTTCGTTTGTTTGTGTGTTATTTTGGTTCGCAGGATTCGACACGCGAGCACAATAAGCAATTACATCAAGCAATGATTGCGATTCATCGGCGGTTTTCGTATAACTGATTAGTTTCACAGGCATATTGTATTATAGACACCAAAAACTTTATATTGTATTTTGTATATTGTATTTTGACTGAAATTATTCATTCAAAATCCTGAAACGAAGCTCCCTATGAGAATCGAACTCATGACCACTACCTTACAAGGGTAGCGCTCTACCTCTGAGCTAAAGGAGCTTATGTGTAAACAACACAATATATATAAATACATTTTTTTGTTATTTTGGACGCAAAAGAAATCGTTTTTCATAAAATAATGAATATAATATTTCACCGGGTGGTTTCGACATCACATAATCACGAATTACTTTGCGAGTGATGGTGACCCGTGTTTTTGAAATGGACGGAATGTATATTTCGCGATGTATCGCAGTTGCATATTTGTCGTATTTATCCGATACTTTTTTTTCATTGCGCCATACAAATTTCACTAAATAAGCTGTGTGTAGATTTTCTATAAATTCGTCACAATGTTCTTTGAATCTATAAAACATTTTACGAAATCTCGGAACCGCAATCACATATGCTTTTACCAAGTCCATTCGTCGTAAACACAAATAATGGTATACAAAATGAGGGTCTACTTTAAATAATTTCAACATTGATGTGTAAGTTGGGTGGTAAAATACACTTCGTTTACCACTCGACATATGAGTAGCAACATAACCCGGGATGGTTTTAGTGTTATCATCTATAACCGAAAGATGTTTGTGTAAATCATTGTATTCATTTACATGCAATTGTCGTGGAAAAAGTATGGGTGTATTTTGTAAAAACGCCCACGATTGAAAAATCCCGTGGGGGATTGATATAGCAGACCTGTCTTTTCGATTTATATCGTATACGGCTACTAGATATAAAGATGCGAATTGTATAGGATAGATAATTGGGTTATCTGGGTGTCTTAGGACAAATGAATACGAGTATTGCTTCGAAAAATAGGCAAGCGCTTCGATATTCATTATTTTATTACCTTTTGTGCAAAATGCATCCATAAACATAGATAGAATAGTTTGATTACAGTTTTGTTTGGGCACATTTTTGGAAAAAAATCCATATTCTCCACCGACTGCCCCCTTTGTCGCAATTTCCCATTTATTATATCGATAATCGTAAAACAAATTTATCATTAATCCTTCAATAAACTCGTTTACATAAGTATCTGACCATTTATAATCGAATTGGTCAGTAAAACTATTATTTGTGATTGACTGCCCTGGTGAATATGAAAGTAAGTTGTGTCCTGGGTGCGAATAGATTACGGACCGACACTGTTTAATTTCATCACTTTCATCGAAACAAATGAAATCTTTGTCGTAATTCGATATATGATAAGAAGCACCCGATTTTGTCTGGTAAATTCGTGATTTTATTTTAGAGCACGGAATCGTGTTACAATTATATGATACAAAATTGGCGTGATGCATTTGTATAATATATTCTATTTTATATCTAAATTGTTTTATAGTATAAAATTCAATGTGTTTGGTATAATTTATCGGTTGAATCTGTGCTAATTTTATGTGGCTAATATATAATGTCTGAGTCGGAATTATATAATAGTAATAATTTGGAAGAAGAAGAAGAAATAGTAGAACAAAAAACACAGGCAAATAATTTAGAATTAGGTGATGTTATAGAAATACATGCTACCAGTAATAAGGATTTACACCAACAGTCGTTTTATATCCACTATATTGATAATAAGAAGATTGATTTAACAAACATTGTTACATTTTCACCCTATTCATTAAAACTAAACGAAGAGGGACAAATAACAGACGAAACACTAGAGAAAATATTACTACTGTGCCGTAATGAACAACGCGGGTTTGCGAGACAACATTCATTATTACCCAAAACATGGGTTGATGTGCATTTTGAAGGAATGGTATCATCAAGTATTA
>Ga0255752_10005608_pt1 | contig 12082 bp, 14 predicted proteins | sample 011ome_25_FD_179952 | JGI IMG/M metagenome (GOLD analysis project Ga0255752, IMG submission 179952) | Coastal salt marsh microbial communities from the Groves Creek Marsh, Skidaway Island, Georgia - 011512CT metaG (version 2) | ecosystem: Environmental > Aquatic > Marine > Intertidal zone >...
TTAGAAAAAGAACTTGAAATAGGCCAACCAATTTTTTCTACAGAAGACATGATGGAAGGATTGACCGCATTTGCTGAAAAAAGAAAACCAAACTTTAAAGGCAAGTGAGTAAACTTTTAGTAGAAACTAATGAGGGTGTTCGCACCCTTATATTCAATCGTCCTGAGACAAAAAATGCATTTGATGCAGAGTTATGGAGTCTTTTTAGAGACGCATTAAATTCTGCCAGTGATGATTCAGACATTTCTTCAGTAGTGGTCACAGGATCCTCAAATACTTTTTCATCCGGCGTTGATTTAAGCAGCATGATGGGAGATGGTGGCGCTGAATATGAAGAGCCCTTTGAAACCTGCATTGATGCATTGATTAATTTTAAAAAGCCTTTAATAGGAGCTGTGGAGGGTGCGGCTGTTGGAGGTGGTGCAACAATTCTTTTGCATTTTGATGCTGTTTTTATTGCTCCCAATGCAAAGATCAAATATCCATTCTCTGATTTAGGACTGGCTCCAGAAGTGGGCAGCTCTTTTTTGCTATTTCAATCTCTAGGATATCAACAAGCTGCGCAACTGCTTTTTGAATCTCAGCCAATAGATGGAAATAGATATTATGAATTAGGCTTGGCTAAATATGTTGGTGAGGATTTTTTAGATGAGGCTAATAAATATGCTCATATGCTCAAAGAACAATCACTGAGTACAATCATGGAAACTAAAGCTATATTGAAAGCATTCATGCAAAAAGATCTTGCCAAATCTCGATCCATGGAGACTTTAGCTATGAAAAAGCTATTTGGTTCAGAGGATAATATAAAAGCAGTAGAAAAATTTTTTGCTAGAAATAAAAAATAATTATGTCTTTTGAAAGAATCCAACTCTTTTTAGAAGCTAACCCTGAGTATGGTTGGGTGCTTGTTTTTTTCTTTGGTTTTATGGAGTCAATGATTATTACTGGAAGCTTTATGCCCAGCGCTGTTCTTTTTTCTTTATGCATTTACCTTTATAACATCGAGTTGCTAACTCTCCCTTGGATCTGCGGCATTGCTTTACTTGGTTCGCACGTGGGTGATGTATGCGGATTTTTAGTTGGAAAATCCATTGGTCCAAGCCTTCTAAGCTCAAAGTTTATGCAAAAACGTCAAAAACCAATTAATAAAACTCAAGAATTTTTAGAGCGTTTTGGCCCCTATACTGTCTTGGTTGGAAGATTTATCCCGGCAATACGACCCTTGGTACCTTTTTTGCTAGGACTTACTGATTTAAGGTTAAAAAGATTTTATGTGGCTGATGTCATAGCTTGTACATTATGGGCCATTGCTCTAGCCTTGCTTGTGGTATCAGTAGGCTCTATATTTAAATAATTATGATTACATTAATAATATTATTCTTATCCATTGTTGCGCTTTTATTTCTAGTGCAACAACTATTAAAAAATTCTCCTGAAGGAAAATTTCTAAAATCCCTAAGAGATTTGCTGTTGATTGTATTAGCATTAGGCATCACTACTGGTGTATTTTATGTAGGTTTTAGATTGATTCGATTTCTTATTTAGATTTATGGAAACACTTTTCACTAAAATTATTAACAAAGAAATTCCAGCAGACATTATTTTTGAGGACGATCTATCTCTTGTCTTTAAGGACATAAATCCCCAGGCGCCTATACATTTATTAATTATCCCCAAAAAACCAATACCTAAACTTTCAGATGCATCAGAAGAGGACAAAGAGCTCCTTGGTCATTTAATGTGGGTTGCTGGGGAGGTGGCTAGAGATCTTGGGTTGGATGAAACCTTTAGACTTGTTACAAATAATGGAGCTAAGGCTGGACAAAGCGTCTTTCATCTTCACCTTCACCTTTTAAGTGGTAGACCTTTGCAGTGGCCTCCAGGATAAATAATGAGCATTGAAGAAAGGTTAGATAGGTTAGAGTCTCTTGATGAGATCAGGCAGCTTGCAGCTAAGTACTCCGTAACCTTGGATATGCGTGATTTAGATATGCATGTTAATCTGTTTGTTCCTGATGTAAGGGTTGGAAAAGATAAGACAGGTCGGCAAGCATTAAAGCATTGGGCTGATGCAACTTTTAGAGATCAGTTTACTGGAACTTCTCATCATATTGGCAACCACATCATAGATTTTGATTCACCTGATTCAGCCATTGGGCTGGTTTATTCAAAAAACGAGCATGAAACAGAAACAGAGTGGGTGATTATGCAGATGCTTTATTGGGATACATACAACAGGGTTGATGGAAGATGGTTGTTTAAAAAAAGGCTTCCAATGTACTGGTATGCAACTGATTTAAATAAACCGCCTTTGGGTGAGAAAAAGATGCGTTGGCCAGGTCAAGAAAATTATGAGGGATATTTTCATGATTTATTTCCTTCATGGAAAGAATTTTGGAGCAGCGAATATATTCGTGACAATGACGTGACTGAGCCCGTGGCGGCTGATTCGTTCTTAAAGGCTTTGCGTCGAGACTCAAAGCCTGGGAAGTTAAGGGTTAAATAACTAAATAAGCTACAATGCCAAGTACAAAAACTAACCCACCTATGCCTAAAACAAATAGTCCCAAGCTTTTTATCGTTTGTGCATCATCATTCATTCACTCAGTATAACCACCAAATATTTCTATAATCAATAATGAATTCAGAAACTAGATTAATTTTTCCATTAGATGTTGTTCCAAAGTCTGGAACCATGTACGAAATCAATGAGCATGTTCGTTGGATAAGAATGCCTCTGCCCATGTCTCTGAATCATATAAATCTTTGGGGTTTAGGCGTGCAAGATAACTTAACTTTGGTGGATACAGGCATGCATCTTGACGACACTAAAAATGCTTGGATTGATTTGATTGAGGACGAAAATCTTTCAATCAAAGATGTGGTTGTTACACACATGCATCCTGATCATATTGGCATGGCCGGTTGGTTTGTAAAAAAATTTAACACCACATTTAGCATGAGTAGAACAGATTATCTTCAGTGCCGCATGTTGTCGGCAGACACTGGTGATAATGTTCCGCATGAAGCCATAGATTTTTATACTCAAGCCGGAATGACGGAGAAGCAGATTAAATCCTTTACTGAGAGATTTGGTTTTTTTGGTTCAATCATTCATCCCTTACCTCAATCATACAATCGGTTAAAAGATAATGACGTACTTAATATCAATGGTGTTGAATGGATTACGATCGAAGGTCGTGGGCACACAATGGAGCATTTATGCTTTTTTTCCAAGGAACTAAATATGTTTATTAGCGGTGATCAATTGCTGCCAACTATCAGCTCACACGTTGGCACTTTCCCTACAGAGCCTGCTGCCAACCCAGTGGAGGATTGGATCTCTTCTTGTCATAAACTGATTAAAAAATTACCTGAAGATGTGTTGGTTTTGCCTGCTCATGGTAGGCCTTTTATTGGTGCGCATAAAAGACTGAATGCGCTTATCAATCATCACGAGCAATCATTGGAAAAATTACATGCTGTTCTCAAAACTCCAAAAAGAGCGGTTGATGTTTTTGATGTCTTATTCAAAAGGGAAATAGATGATACCAATCTAATTATGGCAACTGGAGAATCTTTAGGTCACTTAAATTGCTTGTTTTATAGGGGCTTAATTAAAAAATCTCTTAATAATAATCAATGCTGGTATGAGCAAAGCTAAATTTTCAGCAGAGGCAAAAGCATGGATTCTTTATGATGGAGGAAATTCTGCTTTTGCTACAACTGTAATTGCTGCTTTTTTTCCAATATTTTTCAATGATTTTTGGGCATCTGGACTTGAGGCTGAAGTCAAAACTGCATATCTTGGTTGGGGTCTTACAATTTCAAATCTGGTGCTCTTGTTTACATCGCCATTTATTGGCGCACTAACAGACATTTCTAGGACAACAAAAATTCTATTTACTGGGTTTGGTGCTATATCCATTATTTCTGTTGCTGTGTTGTACTTTATTCCTGCAGGTTCGTGGCTTCAGGCTTTAATATTTTTTGGTATTGCTAATTATTGCTTTGCAGCAGGTAACACTCTGTACGATAAGATGCTGGTGCAAGTTTCCGATGAAAGCAACATCGCTCGCATTTCTAGTTATGGTTTTGCATTTGGCTATCTTGGCGGCGGTTTACTTTTTCTTATTAATGCGGCCATGACCATTAAACCAGAGTTTTTTGGCTTATCCAGTGTCGCTGATGCAGTTCGGTGGTCTTTTTTAAGCGTCTCTGTTTGGTGGACTTTATTTTTAATTCCTATTTTATTAAAAATTCAAGATAAAGGAGTCAATCTGCCTGGATCTCCTTTTAAGCTTGCTTATACCAAAGTGTTTAATACTTTAAAAACAGTCTCAGCAAAGAAGAATGTGTTTATATTTTTATTAGCTTTTTTTCTATACATTGATGGCGTTCATACAATTATGGCAATGGCAGCTGATTTTGCTTTGAATCTGGGTTTGCCTAGTAGCGATGTAATCATTGCGCTAATCTTGGTGCAGTTTGTAGCTTTTCCGACCACCTTGCTATGGTCCAAGTTTGCTTATAAATTTGGTGATAAAAATACTTTGCTCTTCACAATTTCTCTTTATCTAATTGTGATTGGATACTCTGTATTTCTTTCAAATGCTATCGAGTTTTATATTCTTGCTTCAATGGTTGGAGCCATTCAAGGCGGCATTCAATCAATCTCAAGAAGTTATTATGCAACCCTGATACCGCAAGATGAATCTGGGGAATATTTTGGATTCTATAATATGTTTGGGCGTGCTGGTGCATTTATGGGGCCAGCCCTGGTTGCAATTTTTGTTACTTTTTTTCAAGACACAAGATATGGCTTGATACCTATAGCTGCACTGTTTATCATGGGCGCCATAATTCTTTTAAAGGTTAAAAGCACCAATGAATCTCTTCAGTCGTAACTCCATTATTCTCTATAGTTTATTGGGTTTGGTTAGTTTATTTTTAGCAGGCTTTATTCGAAATCTTTTACAATTTAATACTTGGCTAGAGGTCTTTATTACCTCATGCATCATTATCCCCATGTACATGTTCGCAAGAAAGATTTTTTCAAAATTTCTTCAAAATTGATGGAAGATTTATCTGAAGTCATTAAGAAACACCTACCTAAAATAAGAGATCAAAAAGAGGGTGAAACTACTCCTGAATATCTTAATCACATTAATGCAGAAGTTAATAAGGCTCATGAAGATCTAATACAACTTAGTCCTTTTTATAAAATATCTAAAATTCTAAAAACTGCAAAGCCTCTTTCTTTAAATGATATAAAAGAGATTTTTAATGAAGTAAAGAAGCATCAATCCGCTTAACTAAATAAAATTTACTTTCTAGGCCAGATTAATTCATTAGGTGTATGATTTATCTTATGAACTGGTACAGAATTAAAACATCTTTCATTGGTATCAAAAGATTGATCACCCTATCAAAGGAGGATAAGCAAGCCTGCATTGATGCATATAAATTTTTCCAGAGCATGCAGAATGGAGCAAAAACAAAAACAGAGGATGAAACTAAAGCTGTTGCTGCCTACTATAAAGTTTTAAATAATATGCTTTCAGTTTTTGATTTAGAGAAACTATATATTCCTCCTCAGCTTGACGACTCTTTAGGGCTTTATGGCAATCAGTTACTTTGCGAGCAAGCCCTCTTAGCAGAATTAAACTTAAGTAACCCAAATGCATCTCACTTATTAGATATGGGTTGTGGAAGAGGAAGAATCTCTCACTATTTTGCCTCACTCACTGGTGGCCAAGTATCAGGATATAACATTGATCCAAATCAGATTGAAAATGCAGATGATTGGGCTAAAGAAACCAATATGAGTGATAGATTGCATTTTAAGGTTGGAGATCATCATGAGCCTTTAGAATATGACTCAGAAAGTTTTGATGGGTGCTTTTCATTTCAGGCAGTTTGGCCATTCTTTAAAAAAGAAGAGTTAGATAGTTGCGCGCAGGAAATGTATAGAGTGCTAAAGCCTGGCGCAAGATACGCTTGCTCAGAATACTTACTTTCACCATATTTTGATTGGTCTAATGAAGAGCATGTCTCCTTACACAAGAAATATCTTCCAACCCTTGCTGCTACTCAGTCTATCTATCCCGCTGATGTATGCAAGGCGCTTGAAAAGGCTGGTTTTGCAATTCTTTTATCAGCACCCTCAAAGAGTCCTGCATGGCCGATATGCGAGCAAAAAAGAGATTTAATTTTAAGAGTTAGGAAAGTGATTAGGTTTTTTCAACGCATAAAATTAATTCCTGCTTGGGTAGAAGAGTCATTGGATTTATTACAAACCGGTGGACAATCATGGACAGATGCAGAAAAAGCTAAGATTGCTGATTTAAATTGGAGAATTGTTGCTGAGAAGCCCGCCGCTAGTTTTTAGACAAAATCTCATTTAATACTTTTGGCCTATCAGTAATGATCCCATCAACACCAAGATCAATTAATTTTCTCATTGTATTTTCATCATTAATGGTCCATACATGAATTTTCAGGCCAATGCTCTGTACATACTTTACAAATCGTTTGGTTACTAGTTTTATGCCATAGTGATATATGGGAACTTGCAAACAGTCCCCAGGAATTTTTTTGTTGTAAAGATCAAAACTAGCTAATAAAAGTTTTAAAATCTCTTTAGGACCCATGGAAAGACATGTTTCAGGAAACTGATCTCTGACTTTTTGGAGTCTGTTGCTGCTAAAACTAGCTATGCAAATTCTATCAAAGGCATTTAACTTTTCTATAACCATCATTGCTGGAAGGGCAACCTCATCTGTTTTTAGATCAATTTGAAATAGCGCATTTGGGAATTGGGTAAGTGCTGTCTCCAATTTTGGGATTTGATAGGATTCAAATAGTTTTAATTGCTCGATTTCATTGCTATGAAGAGAATTGAAGGTCACATCCATGCCCAAGAGTCTGATGAGATCATCATCATGGAAGATATATGGTATTCCATCTGCAGATAGCTGAACATCTGTTTCAATGTAAGAAGAACCAAGATCTAGAGCATATTTAAATGATTCTAATGTATTTTCAGGGGCTTCTTCGCTCCCGCCTCTATGAGCTGAAATTGAAACGCCGGATTGATTTAAATAAGGGTGAATTGTCATTTTATTATTGTACTTAGATTGGTGTAAAATCACTAAGTTCAATTCAAATGTTTGAATTATAAATATTGATAAATATGATCGAGCAAAATATTCTAATACAAGAGGGCATTAACTTGCTTTTAACTGGCATGGTTATTGTTTTTACCTTCTTAGTATTGTTAATTATTTCAGTCAATTTATTGAGGCTATTATTCTCATCATCAACACAGGACAATGAGCTAAGTCATAATGCTAGGAACTCATTAGTTCAGGTAAATAACGAAACTCATCATAAGATCATTAAAGAAGTTCTCGGAGGCATGCGATCATGACTGAATCAAAAAAAATTGGTGTCACAGAAGTTGTTTTAAGGGACGCTCATCAATCCTTGCTTGCGACTAGATTTAGATACCATGATATGGAAGCTGCTTTAAAGAATTTAGATGATGTTGGTTTCTGGTCTGTTGAATCATGGGGCGGTGCTATTTTTGATTCATGCATTAGATACCTCGGTGAGGATCCATGGGAGAGAATTCGAAAAATTAAATCCATGATGCCTAATACTCCTCAGCAGATGCTGCTAAGAGGCCAAAATTTATTAGGTTATAAACATTATTCAGATGATGTAGTTAATAAATTTGTAGAATGCTCAAAAAAGAATGGCGTCGATGTTTTTAGAGTGTTCGATGCTTTAAATGATGTAAGAAATATGCATCAGGCACTGCAAGCTGTTATTGCTGTTGAAGGCCATGCTCAAGGTACAATCTCATATACAACAAGCCCTGTTCATACGATTGACTTGTGGGTTGATCTTGCAAAAAATATTCAAGATATGGGAGCTCACTCTCTCGCGATAAAAGATATGGCAGGTTTATTAAAGCCATATGTTGCATTTGAGTTGGTTTCAAGGCTCAAAGAAGAACTTGAAATACCTATCCACCTTCATTGTCATGCAACTACTGGCTTTTCAGTTGCAACAGGCGTAAAAGCCATTGAAGCTGGTCTAGATAATATTGATACATCAATTTCTTCAATGAGTATGACATATGGGCATACTCCCACTGAAACAATGATCAGTATTCTTGATGGAACAAATAGAGAAACCGAATTAGATCTTGATAAGTTGATACCTATTGCTGAGCACTTTCAGGCTGTTAGAAAGAAGTATAAAAATTTTGAAGGCTCTCTTAGAGGTGTAGATGCTCGAATCATTGCTTCGCAGGTTCCGGGCGGGATGTTAACGAACCTTGAAAATCAACTTAAAGCCCAGGATTCAATTGATAAGTTTGATGAAGTTATTCAAGAAATTCCTAAAGTGAGAGAGGATCTAGGCTTTATACCCCTGGTCACTCCTACATCGCAGATAGTGGGCACACAATCAGTTATAAATGTATTGTCTGGCTCTAGGTATTCAACGATTACAAATGAGGTGAAGTCTTTACTCAAGGGAGAGTATGGTGCAACGCCTGCACCAGTAAATAAAGACTTGCAGCAACAAGCTATTGGAGAAAGTGCTGTAATTACATGCAGACCGGCAGATCTACTAAACGAAGATTTTCAATCATCTGCGGAAGATTTTAAAACAGCGATTGCTGATAAATCAATTTTAGCTGAAGCCTCTGATGAAAATATACTTATCTATGTGATGTTTCCAGAAATTGGACTCAATTATTTGGAGAACGTAGATAATTTAGATTATTTCGAATCTGAGCCACTGGAGATCACACAGCTAAATGATGCTTCATATTTGGTTACAGTTGACGATCAAGAATATTCCGTAACTTTGAAGGCAGATAATTCAGTGACAATTAATGATGGTTCAGCGCCGAAAGCTGCAACGCCTTCTCCAGCTGCTCCCACTGGTGCTGGAACTATAATTGAAGCCCCATTGGGCGGAAACATTTTTAGATTAATAGTCTCAGAGGGGGAATCTGTTCCTGTTAATTCAACAGTGCTCATTTTAGAAGCGATGAAAATGGAAACAGAAATAAAAGCTCCCGCTGCTGGAGTTATAGGTAAGATCTTTGTTCAGCCAGGCGATACAGTTAAACCTGGAACTCCTTTATTTGAAATTATTAACTAATGAATTTTGAAGCTATATTTTCAAGTTTAGGCATCTTTAGTCTAAGTCTTGGGCAATCAATCATGCTTATAGTGGGTCTTTTGATTTTATATTTAGCAATTAGTAAAAAATTTGAACCTCTGTTACTTTTGCCCATTGGATTTGGAGCAATACTTACAAACATTCCGGAAATTGGACTAGCGCTTAGCCCGATAGAGAAGTTAATTTACTTTTCAAATTCAGAGGAATTAGCTGGAGCATTGAGTTTAGTTGTTATTGGTGATGCCGAATCATTATCTGCTTTCCTTAAAACAGCTTCTCATTCTCAGTTATGGCTGTTGAATGAATATGCTGCTGAGCTTGGATATAAGCCAGGAATTTTAAATACTTTTTACTCAGTAGCAATTGGTTCAGGGGTTGCGCCGTTGGTAATTTTTATGGGCGTAGGAGCTATGACAGATTTTGGCCCAATGTTAGCAAATCCTAAAACTTTAATATTAGGTGCTGCTGCGCAATTTGGTATTTTTGCAACTGTGATTGGTGCTTTGCTTTTGAATAAATTGGGATTAGTTTCATTCACCTTAAAGCAAGCTGCGGCAACTGGAATTATTGGCGGAGCGGATGGCCCAACCGCAATTTATGTTTCCTCAATATTAGCTCCAGAGCTGTTAGGGGCAATTGCTGTTGCAGCCTACTCATACATGGCATTAGTGCCTTTGATACAACCTCCGATCATGAGGCTTTTGACCACAAAAACTGAAAGGACTATCAAAATGGTCCAATTAAGAGAAGTTTCGCAAAAAGAAAAAATAATTTTTCCTATCATTTTAGTTTTTCTAGTAGGCATGATGCTCCCAAGTGCTGCGCCACTCATTGGTATGTTCTGTTTTGGAAATTTAATGAGAGAGTCGTTGGTTGTTGAAAGATTAAGTGAAGTTGTGCAAAACTCACTTATTAACATAGTAACAATTTTTTTAGGCTTGGCTGTTGGATCAAAACTAGCTGCCGATCAATTCCTTACTCCTGAGACACTTGGGATTTTATCTCTCGGAATAATAGCTTTCTCAATCGGCACAGCTTCAGGTGTCTTAATGGCAAAACTCATGAATATTTTGAGCTCCAATAAAATTAATCCCCTGATTGGCGCTGCTGGTGTTTCAGCAGTCCCAATGGCTGCAAGAGTTGTAAATAAAGTTGGCTTAGAAAATGATTCTCAAAATTTTTTGCTTATGCATGCTATGGGTCCTAATGTAGCAGGAGTAATTGGTTCTGCTGTTGCAGCCGGAGTTATGATCCAGCTTCTAGCTTAATGCAATGGACCCCTTTAAAAAAATTAGACCTTATACTGATGCTGAAGTAGCTGAAGTACTCCAGTCCCTTGCTAATAACCCATCAGTTTTAAATGCTTTAATAGGATTTCAGTTTCCAGGAATTGTCGCAAAACTTCCTTTCATAAAATTTTTTGTTAAACAAAAACTTAATTCTCATATAAAAAGTATTCATACAATCGATGACTATCAAATGATATTTAAGGATTTGATGGAGAAAGTTGTGAAAGAGTCCATTACATCTTTTCAGGTAAACGGTCTTGAAAGATTGAATAAAAATGACAACTATCTATATATTTCAAATCATAGAGATATTTCTTTGGATGCAGCTTTGCTTGCTCTTCATCTCCATAAATCTGGTTTTAGAACATTCAATATTGCAGTCGGTAATAATCTCATGGAGGAAACCTGGGCCTCAGATCTTTTTCGATTAAACAAAAGTTTTATTATTCAAAGATCTGGCGCAAGTAAGAAAGAAATATATTCAGGCCTTTCACTTGCCTCACAATTTATTCATCAAAGTATATTTCAAGACAACACATCAGTATGGATTGCTCAAAAACAAGGCAGAGCAAAAGACGGTATTGATGAGACAGATCCTGCTTTACTAAAAATGATTCATCTCACTGAAAGAAAATTACAACCTGAGGCCAGCTATTTTAATTCTCTAAAAGTGGTATCAGTTTCAATTTCTTATGAATACGATCCAAACGATCAGCTAAAGGCTAAGGAATTAGATTTATTGCAATCAAACAGCAAGTATGTAAAAGAAAAAGATGAGGATCTTAAAAGTATTGCTAATGGCATTACTGGTTTTAAAGGCAATGTAAATATCAATTTATCCGAACCAATTAAATTCGCCGAGGGTGATAATTATCAGATGATTTCAAATAAAATATCTCAGTCGATAATCTCATCATACAAGCTGCATCCATCTAACTATGCAGCTTGTAATTTATTAGGTTTAGATTTTACACAAGATAAATACAAGGCTGAGGAAATTGCTCAGGCAGAAAAAGAACTCAATCAAAGAGCTCAATCTTTGGAGGCAGGCGCTCGATCTAAGTTATTAGAGCAATACGCTAACCCCGTTATTAGACAGATACACTCAACTTAGCCTGTGTGATAAGCGCTTTCATTATGCTCGGTTAAGTCCAAGCCTTCATGTTCATTTTCATCGCTCACCCTTAAATCAGCCATTAATGATGTAATTTTTAGAGCAATCCAAGAAAAAACCAGAGTCCAAACACATATAACCACAACACCTTGGAGTTGAATCATAAATTGATCAAATACAGATGGATCAAATCCTGCGGCTCCCGCTCCAAGAAAGCCATCTGGCTTTCCAATAAAAGCTAACATTAAAATACCTAAAATCCCTCCAACACCATGCACAGGGAAAACGTCGAGCGAATCGTCGATCTTAAAGAAGCCCTTGATCAGTTGTGTTGCGTAGAAGCATATAAGACCGGCCAATAGACCAATTAACAACGCTCCTTGAGGACCAACTGTTCCAGATGCAGGTGTAATGGTTGCTAAACCCGCTACCATTCCAGTTGCTATACCTACCACTGTTGGTTTGCCAGTTT
>Ga0255752_10005612_pt1 | contig 12079 bp, 17 predicted proteins | sample 011ome_25_FD_179952 | JGI IMG/M metagenome (GOLD analysis project Ga0255752, IMG submission 179952) | Coastal salt marsh microbial communities from the Groves Creek Marsh, Skidaway Island, Georgia - 011512CT metaG (version 2) | ecosystem: Environmental > Aquatic > Marine > Intertidal zone >...
AGGCATGACTAAAAAGCCTAAGTCAATGACAATGAAAAAGAAAAAAGGCATTAAATATAGGTAATGTCTACAAGTAATCCCGTAAGTAGATGGATTCTACTCGGGATTATAGGAGTCCTATCAACTTACACCCTAGCAGATCAGACAGGAGACTGTACTGCAGGGTCTCAATATTGTGAACAAAATAGTCTAGATACTACAAATACGACTACGACTACGAACACAAACACCAATACGAATACCAATACGAATACTAATACCAATACGAATACAAATACGAATACTAATACCAATACGAATACGAATACGAATACCAATACGAATACTAATACGAACACTAATACTAGTACAAACAACAACACAAATGTGAATACTAGTACTGCTACTAATACTAATAGCAACACAAACACAAACGTAAATACTTCTACAAGTACAGTAGATTCTACGGTTAATCAGAACGTGACTAATACAAGTACTACAAACAACACTAGTACTTCATCAAGTGTGTCAAGCAATACAAATAACAATACTAACAACAACACTAATAATAATTATAATGAGTCAACGTCTGAATCAAATGTGACGACAGATAACACAAATACAAACAACAACAATTCTGTTAGTGACAATACAAATAGAAATATTAATGAATCAAACTCTACACAGACTATAAATCAAAACGTTAAAACCAAAGCTCCCCCTGCTTCTGCTATTGCTCCTAGCATTATGTCTTACTCACAAGACTTATGTACCACAGGAGTCTCAGGTGCTTTTCAAGGGCAAATTTTTGGTATATCAGGTGGTAAAGCCGTAAGAGATGAAAACTGTGAAAGGTTAAAATTATCTAAATATCTATACGATACGGGCATGAAAGTAGCATCTGTAGCTATACTTTGCCAAGACACAAGAGTTTTTCAAGCAATGGAGATGGCTGGGACTCCATGCCCATATCAAGGGAAAGTAGGTAAAGAAGCATCTAAAGCTTGGAAAGAAAATAAACACAGCAGGCCTGATTACGTAGAACTAAAAGAAGATTATATTACCCATTGTAAGACTACTAGGAATGGAAAGGGTAAAAAGAAATCAGGGCGTACTTGTGCTAAAGAATTTTATAGCCAGTAGTCTACTGTGTCTTAGCACACTTGTTAGTTCTGCATATATCTACGAAGGCAATCAGTCTTTAATTGACCTTACAAATCAGACAGGAACTACGAATTTAAACTCAGGTGATGACCAATTATCTGCAGCATTTAACTTAGACAATCCATTTACTTTCTATGGTACTGCCTATGATTCAGCACGTATGGCAACCAATGGTTGTTTACATTTTGGTCTAGGTACAGGAAACATATCGTATGATAATTACTGTGGTGACTATACACCCGATCCGTTACCTCAATATGACAACACCTTGTATCCTTTTTGGACAGACATGATACAAGATAATAACTCTCAAATGCTTGCCAAGAACTTTTCAGACAAAACAGTCTTTGGATGGTATGACATGAAAGAATACTACAGAGATTCGGACAATAGCTTTGAAGTTATATTGTGGACTAATAATACCTATGAGTTTAGATACGGTAATTTAGACATTATTCAACATGATGTATTAATAGGAGAACAAGGCAGTTCTTCTCAGCTTTATACTTATTATTTTCACGATGAATGTAATACTGGATCAACCAATACCGCTACTTGCTATAACTATGATTGGAATGACTCAGATAAAAATCAAAACCTAGAAAATGGTGGTTCTTTGTATAGCGAAGGCTATATTGATTGTAGTGATCCTTTAAACGATGCTAGTTGCCCAGGTTATGCAGCAGCTTATTTAACTCAACAGTGTGATTTAGATGCTTTATACGATATGGCGTGCCCTTCATATTGGGAAGCTTATGATGACCAACAGTGTGATGAAGACCCTCAGTATGCACCGTTTTGCCCAGGTTACAGTCAAGAACAATCTATAGCTTACTTTGATGAAGGTAACGTTGATTACGGGTATGAGGAGGAAGAGTACTACGAAGAGTTTATATTTGAAGATGAATGGTATGAAGAAGAGGTATATGAAGATTTTTTCTACGAAGAAGAGATATACTTTGAGGATATATTCATTGAAGAATCATATGAAGAAATATACTTTGAAGAAATATTTATTGAAGAGTCGTATGAAGTTTTGCCAAATATAGAAGAAGAGTATATTGTAAGCATTGAACGGATTGATGAGCCGTTAATATTTTTACCTACAGACCAGTTAATAGAAATATTTGAATTTGATATTATACGAGAAGAATTAGAAGAGGGACTTATAGATGAAGAAGAAGTTATTGAAACAGTGGCAGAAATTGAAGAATGGTTTGAAGAAAATTCGAACGAGCTTGAGAATTTGGATAGACCCGAAGAGCGAGTGGTTGCTGAAGGACCCGAAGAACATCAAACCGAAAGGGAAGAAGAAGCCCGTGAAGAAATCGCCGAAGAAACCTCGGAAGAAAAAAGTTCAGTAAGAATATCTGCATTAGACGTTGTTGCTAACACACTAACAACCGCCAGTAACAGTGTAAGTATTAACACAGGAGCGCGCTCCACGAACGTTTTTTCAGGGTCTAGTGGGAGTGGTTATTCAAGTAATTCATCTAATTCTGGTGCTGGAGGAACAGTATCTGGTGGGGTTAGTACTAGTAGTTCCCCAAGTATGTCAGACCAAATAGCATCAGCAAACGTACAAACCCAACAAGTTTTATCTATGAGTTCAGGTGGCGGCGGTGATATAACCGTTTCCATAAGTCCAATGCCCACGGTCGATGATTCACCACAAATGGTTATGGCAGAAGTACAAGTACAAGATATGCAAGGAGAAATAGATACGGCCGTATCTGGAGTTATGACAGCAAGTGAAGCAGATCAAGTAGCTGAACAGATTGTTGCTGCAAATATCCAAGCACAACAAGAACAAGCCGAAGAAGAGTTACAGGAGACAGGTGAATATGGGGATCAATCTACTTTAGTTGCGTATCTAGGTTACGTACCAGGATTTAATGAGTACAGAAATGTACAACTACAAGACCAACCTTCTTGGTATGAGCCACGTGACATTTATACAGATGTAGCTATAAATGATAACACTCAAGCATTTTATCAACTAGCAGGAACTAGTTTGAATACTTTGTCTGAGATGGTAAACTTACAACCTAATCTATAGGAAAATTTATGAAAAATTTATATTTGTTATTTGTTGGAATGTTTCTTGCATCTTGTGCTAGTGTTGGAGCTGTTATAGACGGTGGTAAAAAATTAGGTACAAGCGCTGTTGACATTACTGTATCTACTGCTGGTGATATAACTGCATCTGCATTACAAGACGTGAGTGGTGTTGTTTCAACAGTAGCGGATGCTACATCTAATGTAGTAGACGTTGTTGTAGAAAACGTAGACAAACAGACTGACGAATTGGAAGATAAAAAAGAAGAAAAGTAATTAGATGGATTGGTTCCAAAATAAAACTACACAGCTAATAGCTCTAGTAGGCATAGTAACTACCCTAGCCGGGTTTGGTTATACAGGTGCTACCTATGTAAATAGGTTAGAAAACTTAGAAGCTAGAATAGGTGGGATAAGTGATACCAAAAAAGCACAGAAAGTTATAGAAGAACGGTTTATAGCTATTGAAACATCAGTTGATTTTCTTCAAAAGTCTGTAAATAAAATCGAAATACCCGATACAAGTGAACAAAAAGCTAGCATAGCTGCGTTAACTAATGATGTAGAGCGTATTTGGGGTGAGTTAGAAGACTTAGAAAAAGAAATAAAGGCTAGTGGAGACAATCCTTTAAATGGATAAGTGTTATATAGGTTGGTTTTGGGACCATAAAACTAGAACTTTTATGCGTTGGCAAGAGTATAAAAATGCCGAGTAGTAAGAACTACAAAAGAAACTACAAACAAGAATACGCAAATTATCAAGGCACTGCTGACCAAAAGAAAAGGAGAGCAGGTAGAAATAAAGCCCGTAGAAATGCTATTCGAGCAGGCACAGTAAGAAAAGGCGATGGGAAAGATGTACATCATAGAAACGGTAATCCTCTTGATAATTCTTCTGGCAACACTGTGGTTCAATCGTCATCGTCTAATAGATCGTTCAGAAGAAATAAAAGAGCGGGTAAAGCGTAAATATTTACATTAATTTTACTTATACTATTTAATAAGAATAAGTGATGCTGTATAATGCGAGCCATGCTCGACACCCTTAAATTTTTTCTTATTTTGATTGCAACGGTTGGAATGGTTCCAATACTAATGGCTGTTAATGAGTTGTCGATACGAGGAGTAATTTAACGTTTTTTATCCATGGCTTTTAGCCATTCTTCGTATTCACCTTTCTTAGCGCGTTCCCATCCTACGTCTTTTCTGTGGCACATATTAAAAGCAGCAGCTAAGCGCACCCGTTTAAACTCTACATTTCTAGGATTTTTATAGTTATAACGGATTTTACTGCGCTTTACATAAACGTAAGTGGACAAATTATATTCTCCTTAATAGTTGACATACACTATAAAAGTATTATGTTGAATAGATGTACATAAGTACATTTGTTTAATTATATTATAAGGAATAAAAATGGCTACATTTACTTCCCCTCAAGTCGATGGAAATCAGGTTTTCAAACCTTTTCCAGATGGCAACTTAGGCGTAAGATACGCAAAATTAACTGTGTCTGCTGCACCTAATGCTTCTGACGTTTATCAAATGGTTGACGTTTTTGCTGGTGAAACAGTCCACAATGTTAAAGTTAAATCAAGTGATCTAGATACAAACGGATCTCCTGCTTTAGTATTTGACATTGGTGATGGTGATGACGTTGATAGATATATCGACGGTTCTACAGTTGGACAAGCTGGTACTTCAGATCACGAAGATGCGAACAATGCTCCATATACTTACAGTTCAGATGATACAGTTGATATTCTCTGCACAGTTGCTCCAGGTACTGATGTTGATTCAGGTACTTTAGAGATGTGGGTTTACGTATCGTAAAAGATTCTCCCTCCATGAGAAGCGAAAGGGCCCATCATCTCCCGTGATGGGTCCTTTTTTTGATGTGTATATTCCATTACTGGTAAGTAATGGTTTATTTATATTTTTGCTTTATACGAGTTTGACTTAATATTAGGTCGCCAGCCTGTAGGCACACACTGTTTAATTGTGTAGCCTTCTCCAGCATTTCTAATATTAATTAATTTCTTTTCTAAGATAGTGTATTCACCCCATTGTTGTATCTCACTTTCTAGTCTTCCACAACCTTTACAACGGTCATCTCCGAACTGTCTAGTGGTGCACCAACCAATACAAGGGTTATCTGATAAGCTGTCGCATTCGCCTTTTAATGTAGCTAAAGTACTCATAAAACCTCCAAAATTTAGTTTTTAAAGCCTATAGCATTGATAATATTGCATTTTTTATCCTAACTGTCTAGTTTTTGTACAGCTTTTTTTAAACGTTTTTCATACCATTCAGCTTTTTCTAAGTCTTCTAGTCCATTTTTATATCTGAATCTCCAACGGTATTTTAGGCTGTTGCCACGTAAATAACCTACAAACTCTTCCGGACTAAGCATTGCTTGTATAGCATCAATGCATTCTATAAGTCCTTGGTTGTAATGTTTTGGGTTGTTGACTACGTCATTTTTCATATTAACTCCTATAATATTGGGCTTTTTTTTAAGCACACCATTTCTATTCTACTAATAAATTCTTTTTTTGTAACGGATTCTTCTACTAGTCTTGCTTTTGTAATTTCTTTTTCGGTAATTTCATCTGTGATATACACACCCGCAGGGGACCCTAGGACTATGTATGCAAGATGGTTGTGGGATTGTGCTCTACTTAACCAGGTACGCTGCAGTTCAGTAAGTGCAATCTTTATTTTAGTTGTGGGTTTTTTAGGTAATCTTGATTCATATTTGTATTCAATAAACAAATACCCAGAAGGGCCCGAATAAAATGTATCTGGGACACCTCCTTGGTACTTGTCTAAAATCTTCCACACAAACACATCGCGAGATATGCTTGTGTGTATAGATTTAATGAACGAATGTTCATTCATAAGCGTTAGCTTATAAAGCTTCGAATAGCTTTTTAGCCTCCAGGTAATCTTCTTCAGTAGACCACCCTTCAAAGTCGACACTTAAGTTCATAAACTTTTGTCCAACTTTGTTAGCAGTTTGTACTGATTTTAATTTCCATAGAGAAGCGAAACGATCTCCACCTTTAGTTTGGATTTGCGAATTCCAAGAACGTGAAACACGTAACTTAGAGGATGCAAAGTCCATAATAAAAGGTATACCTAAGGTTCCAGTCTTAGCGTCTTTCTGCATTAATAAATGAGACTGAGTCTGTATTATGTCATGCTGGTCAACGTCTAAGTCTTGACCTGTAAGGTAGTCAGTGGCTTCTGCTAGGCTTTTAAAATTACCTACTAAGCCACCTCCAATTTCACGTTTTTTCCAAACAACGAAATCTTCAGTAAACTTGATATTCAAGACATACATCTCGGTACCATAGTTTTCTTTAGTAACGCTATTTATGAAATCACCAGGTACTAAACCTTCAATGTATTCGCTGTGATTAGGGTCCACTTCGTTTGACATTGTTTGGATTAATTTGACTCTAGGTGTTTGAAGGTGGTCTTTACCCACTTCTTCGTTACCTAAACCCGTACCTTTTGATACGTGAGCTGGAACGTCTTTAGAGACGAGTTCTATTGCTGTTGATTCAACCATAGTTCTTCTTCCTTATTTCATAGTTAATGTTATCGTGATCTGTAATTAATACGAACCACGTCCGTGGGTTTCACTCCTGGAAGTTCCATATCCAAGGAGAGAAGTTCTCGGTAAGCAGAGGCTGACATGCGTTTGTGTAGTAACTCAAACTGCTCTGTTGAGAGTATGTGTTTGTACACTTCATCCCAGTCTTCTACTGTAGGAACAATTTCTGTTTTAATAGAAACTGAACACCGATCATTGCCAGTCCGATCAATTCCTTGATCTTCCATTTTAGCAATTAGTTTAGCTTCAAGATCAGCCTTACGTTGTTTTAGCTCTTTCAACCCTTGTTCGGTTGAAGCTATAACTTCGCGGAAATCTGCTAGCTTGTTCATTAAGTCATCGAAGTTTTCTTCTGACTCTATAATTTTATGAGCTTCTGCCATATTTATTTTCTCCATTTAATGCACCGTTATATTTTTTTCTGAATTAAAAATGATGTCTATACCTTCAGCTAACTGCACTGCTTGCAATGAAGCTTGAGATAAAACAAAGTTCATTTCTTCTTCATCGGAGGGTGGGTTATCTGTAGATAAGTTTTCAGCTATTGCAAATACTAACGCGGTAGCTAAAGCACTCTTTGGTAATTCTGTTAGAGCGTCTACAGCGAATTGGGTGTTTATATCTAGAGTAAATTTTTTCATGATAAATCACATAGTACCTGTAATAAATTTTCCATTCTACCCATTTTAGTATTTAATTTTTCATACACCGCTTCTTCCCAGGTATCGCGTGCAGCGATCAAAATAGTTTCTGTTTTTTGAGTTTGTCCAGCTCTGTGTATACGTCTGTTAAATTGTTGAAAGTGTTCAGCATTGTACGTAGGAGAGGACCATATCGTACACGTACCTTTTGTAAGTGTTAGTCCATGACCTGCTGATTGTGGATGTGCAAATAACACTTGTATGTGTCCGCTTTGATATCTATCTACAATGTCTTTACGTTCTTTTACATTTACATCCCCGTCTATAACAGCGTATGTAAGTTTACGTTTTTCTGCTAATTCAATTAGATTATCTCGTTCGTGTTTCCAATTGAACGCAACTAATGAGTGTTTACGTTGTTCAACAAGGTCCATAATCATTTCGTAACGTTCTTCATGCACGAACTGTACGTTACCTTCTTGATCGTAGATTGCACCTGTAATAAGTTGTAATAATTTTTTAACTCTTGCACCTGCGTTTACTGCATTGATTGTGCCTTGTTTGGTATACAACACCGATTCTTCAGACAGAGTGTTGTATGCTTTTCTAGTTTTGTTGGATAGGTTTGTATACATAGTACGTATAGATGTTTCAGGTAAATCTATACAGTCGTTTAGTGCATAACGTATAACAATGTCTTTTAGTACATTTGCAACAGCTTCTTCTGCGTCAGGTTTATCTATCCACTCGTTAGCAAAACCATTAAATTTAGAAGTACAAACTTGTTGACGGAAAGAATAGAAACGTTTTCCTAGACGTTGTCCGTCATCTACTATGTATGTAGGGTGCCATATATCTAGTATTGTATTGCTGTTTGGTGTACCAGACATACCAATACGATAATCAAAATTGTGAATAATTTTAGCTAGATTTTTAGAACGTTGAGAAGTTCTGTTTTTGAATGCAGTAAACTCATCTATACATATAGAATCAAACGTTTCTAATAAGTGTTGATTTTTTACAAGAAAGTTTACTGATTCAAAGTTTGATATAACAACCTCGTTATCAAGGTCTTCAAATACTTTGCTACGATTTCTAGCATATGCGATACCGTATTTTATATTAGGTTGGAATTTTTTAATGTCATCTGCCCATGCAGCTTCTAGTATAGATAGCGGGGCAAGAACTAACATTTTACCACCACGTTGTACAAAAGCATCTAGCACAGATCTAGTCTTACCAGTGCCTGGGTCAGATGTAATTAAACACCGTGGATTGTTAATTATAAAATTAGTCGTAGTGACTTGGTGATCGTAAGCTTTTAGTTCATCGTTCATAGTAGTATCGTTCCTCGATATACAAGGTTATTATAACATGTTTGTGGCTTTTAAGGTTTAACTTTATGCCACGTAGGTTTACCTTTCTCAATCTTAAGCACTTCGTGAGTCATGGTTTTACGCATGATAAGAAGTGCAATAGATACAGAAAGACCACCGATCATAGCAGCAGCCATACCTGAGAAAGTGCCAGCAAACATGACCATTAAGGCAGCAGTAATACCGATGTCGAAGAATATATCGAGACCGATAACTTTTCTGCCAGCGATTTTAAACGCTAGCAACAGCAGCCCGAACGCGCTGATTATACCTATTGTAATCATTGTTTCTCTCCTTCCAGATTAAGTAAGCCATATAGCCAAATTGAATGGCTTCGATAAGAATCCACAATAAAGTGGTAGCAGTAGCAATAAAACTATTCATTGCGTAACCTCCATAAGATTATTAAAAATAATACAAGCATTAGCGTAACGCCGACAGCTTGTATTGTGTAAAGAAACGCTAGGGCTGTAATAGTAATACCAGCAGCTCCAGCACCAAATAGACACAAAACACTAAGTGATTTGCGTGCTAAACTTTTTGCTTTTATTAGCGACATATATTTACTCCTATATATACATATAAAAAAACATCGTAGGGTATAAACCTATGACTACTACGATAGGCTAGCGGAGTTTGTGATGCGAGCCTCAGCGAGCATTCACATTTCGTAGTGGGCCTAAAGAAGTACTTGTAGGTTTATTTAATGCCCCACTCACAGATAGGATATTCTCCTTCTTTGAATGGGCACCAACGACAATTATCTTTGCCGGGGTTGGGTGGGAAATCTGTAGCAGTTGTCATCTTAAGTGCACGCTGGTGAAGTCCAGGTGCAAATACCATAGCTTCATCTCGGGTGTAAGCTTGTGTTGTAGTTTCTCCTTGGTCTAAATACCACAACTCTGTCTGTACATGTTCTAGTAATGGGTAGCGGAAAAATGTACCAATAGCGTAGGTCAATGCTTGTTGTCCATGTGCTATTTCATTACCGAACTTTTTACCTGTTTTATGGTCTATTACACGAGCTGATGTTTCTGTTTCATGTACGATTGCATCTAACTTTACACGTGCCCAAGTATCAGGTGCCATCCAACCTGTAGCATTCCAATCTAAAGTAAAGCCCCACTCGCCTTCTACTTCTACTTTACCTTCTACAAATAAATCCCGGAGCTCTTGGAATTGTGAAGTAAATTTTTTTAATTCATCAGGAAGATCACCTATTTTGGTTTGCACATAATCTTCCGCAAGCTGGTGAATACGTGAACCACGTTCTGCTGCGGGACCTGCTTCTTCATAAACTTTTTTGACTTTAGATATATAAGTTCTATAAGGACAGGTTTCAAAGACTTTAAGACCTGAGTATGACCATGCAGGTACAAGGCCCAGCTCATCAGGCTTTGTAAACGCTTCAATTATGTCAGGTCTTTTATCCGACGTTAATTTAGGCGGTGTTGAGGAGGGATTGGTCATTCGAATCGAAGTAATCCTTAATTAAGTTATCTTTAATATCTTCCGTTATTATCCATGTTATTACAACTCCCCTGGGGGCTGAAGCTGTTCTGTCGGTACCGATTCTCTTCCGACTTGGTTTTATATTAAGCCTTGACATAGCTTTTGTAAAGTCTCGCACAGACATTTTATTTTTGCTGTCTGTAAGTATGTCATACACTAATTTTAGATGAGCCATAGGTATAACTAGTTCTTCATTAGCAGTAGCTATCCAATTTTTTACATATCTTTGTGCTGTACTTATACCACCAGCGTCGAAGGCGTTTGTAAGTGGTATATCTAATATGTCAGTAAAGAAAGGTAAATCTCCTGTTTTTATTGCAGTCGCAAATTCTTCTAGTACAGACATACTTACTTGACGCATCTCATCTTTAGCAGTGTTCTCAAGCACTGTATGAGCCATGCGCTCATTAACTTGAAATGATTTTAAAGCACCTGCAAATACATATAGTTCAGTTTGCAGCTCTGTAATGTTTGACAATAGTTCAGGATAAACCTCTTCTAACTTACGTTCTTGTCTGGGACCTACGTTGTAACGTCTATCGCCTTCTTCGATTTTAACTGCATCGGCTCGGTTAGTTAGGAATATAAAGTTACAAAAACTGGGCAGCTCGATCTGGTTTGTACGCATTGCACGAATAGTAAGATTTGGTTCTGTAATTTGATGTTTAAGTTTGTCAGCCATTTTACCTATATTGCCTGAGTCACCCATGCGGAACTCATCTACTGCAAGGAATAAAGCTGTACGCATGTATAAGTTAAATTGTTCTTCTATATTTTCTAATGAACGCATAGGAACTTGTGCTTCACCAAAGAGTGGTTTTAATACTTTATGGATAAACAAACCTTTACCAGTACCTGGGACTCCTGTAAGAATCCATGCAGTCATTGCTTTGTTTTTGTTTTGGTATATATAAGCTAACCAATTGACAAAGTGTTCAAGCTCAGCTGCACCGCCGCCAAGTATGTGTGATATTAGTTTATAAATATTTGGAGTTAGTTGATGTAAATTTATTGCAGTACCATACTCTAGTGCTTCTTCTGGGGTTTGTGCTGCGAGCATATATTCGCTTTGACGGTACATGTTTACGTAATAAGGTACTTCTTTAAGGTTGATGCCCGTATCGTTGGAGGGGTCGAAAACAACACGGGCATCAGGTACAAAGTCGGGGAAAGGTCTATTATGACTTTTCATAAAACCTTCTAAACTAGTTTTGTTTGTAGGCGTGAGTGGAAACGCATCGTTGAACTGTTGTAGTTTAGTATCAAACAAACCGTTGTAATATGTGTCAGTAAAGAAATCACGAAGTACAACTGGTTTTAGATTTTTCTCTTTACTTATTTTGTCTTCAAATTTTTCAAATATCCAACGATAGAACTCAGGGTCAGCTTTTTCTATTTCCCATATTGGTTCACCTTTGAAGTTATACATGTAATGCGGGTTGGTTAATAAAAAGTAATAACCCCCACTGTCGCCTCCATTTATATTACAGTTTACATACGGGTCGCTTATCCTGCTAACTTGTATTGTCATTTTGTCGGGGTTATCTAAGAGTTCTACATACTCATCTCCGACAGTTAGGTTTTGTGTTTTACTTGTTTTCTTTGGTAAGCCAGCTTCTTTACGTAAGTTATTTTTTATTTGTATGCTGAGATGACTTAAACGTTCTCTGTTAACTTCTCTTACTAATGGAAATATATCTATGGTTGATGTACCACGGTCAATCTTT
>Ga0255752_10005621_pt1 | contig 12068 bp, 5 predicted proteins | sample 011ome_25_FD_179952 | JGI IMG/M metagenome (GOLD analysis project Ga0255752, IMG submission 179952) | Coastal salt marsh microbial communities from the Groves Creek Marsh, Skidaway Island, Georgia - 011512CT metaG (version 2) | ecosystem: Environmental > Aquatic > Marine > Intertidal zone > Salt...
GTCAGACCGCCTCGGCCGGAAAGTTGCGTCACTTCTTTGCTTATCGTTTCCAACGCGTTGCCTTTGCCGATCACGCCGGAGTTGGACGCCACCATCACCATTTTTTTCGTGTGTGTCTCTTCTTTATCTCTTCTTAACTTCTTCTTTGACGAGTTATATCAGATATAATAAAGATTATGTTCTGTTCTTTCTCAAAGAGGAGCCATTTTTGACCGCAAAATTCATTGTAGCACAGGTGGCAGAAAAAGCACAAAAAAATATCCTGAACTCTTCTGCTTTTTTTTTCCTGTTTTCATGCGTTTTCCTCCTGTTGTTTTTTTTGCTTTTGGCTTCTCTTTCTTTCTCTTGCTTTTTCGCTTTCTGCAAAAAAACTTTGTTCTTCTTCAGAGTTGCTTTTCGCTCTTGTTTGTTGTTGCGACACACAAAATCACATCACAGAAGAAGAAGAACAAATGCCTCCTCCTCCTCCTCCTCCCACCTTTAGGAGTGAAAAAGTGGTGACCACGATCAACGCGGCGACGCAGGCGACGCACACGAAGTTCGTGTCGCCTCAATCGATGCCTAAGGGGAGGAGGGAAAAGAAAAATGATGACGATGAGACGCCAGAGCCACCAGGGGGGGATTCTGTTGTTGATGATGATGATGATATGAACGACGACGTGGAAATGATGACGATGAAAGAGACGGAAGAAACGGAGCAAAAGGAGGAAAAGAAGAGGAGAGATGGAGAGGCAGTGACGTCGTCGTCGTCGAAATTTGGTCATCGGCATCATCATCCTCAGGAAAAAGCAGCAGAGAACAACGACGACGATTCCAACGAAAACGTTCAAATCCACGCGCGGTTGATGGAAATGTTAAAACATTACGTGAAAATAGGCCAAGCATCGGGCGTTCCGGGGAAAGACGTTCCGGTGGATTTAATCGCCAAAGCGTTCGTGAGTTTAGGGAAAGCGATTGGTAACGAGGAGAGCGACGACGTCGTCCTCGACCGTCGGAAAATTTTAGACCGAGAGATGGCGAAGTACGAGCAAGACGTGGTGCGGAAGTTGAAACACGCGGAACGAGCGGCGGAGAGAGAAATCACGACGTACGAAAAAGAGTTGGCGCGTTTAGAGAAGAAGTTCATGGAGACGGAAGAGGAGGTGAAAAGGTTGAAATCAGAGGTGAAAGCGTTGAGAGAGGATGGGAAATCGGAAGTTCGCAGAGAAAAATTGAGAGCGGAGATTGGCGAATTGCCGGAGAAGAAAGTCTCGGAGCGGACGTTGAAAGCGCTGGAAGAGGAAATCGCGCGGTTAGAAAAAGAAAACCTAGACGAGGAAAAAGAAACGAACGAAGCGCTGGCGGCTTTAGAAACCGCGCTCGCGAGCATCACGAAACTCCCGGGAGAAATCGAAGACGTCGTCGTCGTCGAAGCCGTCGTCGAGAATACGAATAAAAACGCCAACAATACTCACCAAAGCGGCGCCGGGACGACGACGATTCAGACGACGAGAGAAGAGCGAGAACAAAAAGAAGACGCGCCGATGCTCATCCAAGACGCCGCCGAGGACGGCGAGATTGTATAACATAAGGGCAACAAAGAGAGAGAAAGAGAGAGTTTCTATAGGAATAGCAGCACGTGTAGACGTATTAGAACTCTGTACTTTAAAAAAGGAAAAATTCTTTCGCTCGTTTTCTCAATCTCACTCGCTTTTTTCGCTTCAAGGATTGAACGCGAGGAGGAAGGAAATTGATGGCTGTCATTCACTCCTGAGTACGGTGAGATGGTTTTTTAGCTCCTCGAGAAATTAAGATTAAAAACGAAAAGAATATCCAATCGTCACTCACGCGTGCTTTGTTTCTTCCCTATACACGCACGCACGCGCACACACACACGCGCGAGAAACGAGAGACGAGAGAGCACTCACTCCTCGGTTGCGTGACAAAAGTCGTCGTTCTCTTCTTTGAAATTTGATTTTTTTAAAAGAAGAACCTCTCTTGTTGGTGGGTTTTGATGCCATTGCAAGGAGGCGCAAACTCTTCTTCTTTAGTTCTGGAAGAAATCATGGGGTCTTTACTCATCATCACTCCGGCGATTTTCGGCTTAATCTTTGCGTTTTTTATGTACAAGAAGATCAACAGGATACAGTTGTACCGAGCCACGCGAGGGCAGGACGACGATGACTTGTTGATGCGACGAATGGAATCAGTCGGGGATGAACTCGAATCCGGTGCCAATGGCGGGGATCAATATCGCAAGTTGAGGCAGATTTACCGGGATATTCAAGAAGGGGCGAAAGCGTTTTTGGCCGCTGAATATCGCATGTGCGTGTACTTCTTGGCCGCTATGGGCGTGTTCATTTCCATTTTTGTCTCCAGAACGGACGATGGATGGGACTTCAAAGTTGGCTCCCTCACGGCGTTCGCGTTTGTGGTCGGCGGCGTCACGAGTATGGTTTCCGGCTACATCGGCATGATGATCGCGGTCTTTTCCAACGCTCGATGCACGATGAGTGCGGCGAAAGATAACAACAGCGAAGCGTGGAAAGAATCGTTCAATTGCGCCTTTAGAGGTGGGGCAGTTATGGGTTTCGCGTTATCCGGTTTGGGATTGTTGGTGATGTACTTCATCATGATTTGCTACTCCGGCGCGTTTAGCATTCAAGGCGGCGAAGCGGTCAAACTCTTCGAGTGCATCGCCGGTTTCGGTTTGGGTGGATCATCCATTGCCATGTTCGGAAGAGTTGGCGGTGGGATTTACACCAAAGCTGCGGATGTTGGCGCGGATTTAGCCGGGAAAGTTGTCGCGGGTATCCCGGAGGACGATCCCAGAAATCCGGCGACGATTGCCGATAACGTTGGCGATAACGTCGGTGACGTTGCCGGTATGGGTTCTGATTTGTTTGGTTCTTTCGCGGAAGCGACGTGCGCTGCTTTAGTCATCGGTGCGGAATCTGTGGATTTAGTTTCCGCTGGTTGGGATACGTTGATGTTTCCGTTGTACATCTCGTCCATCGGCATCTTGGCGTGCGCCGCGGTGTCTTTTATCGCTACGGATTTAGACCCGGTCAGAAACGAAGCGAGCGTGGAACAAGTGTTGAAGAAACAGTTGACATTTTCCACGCTTGCGATGACGATTTGCGTGTACCCGTTGTGCCGCATCTTCATGCCGCAAGAATTTTACTTGGGCGGTAGAACCTTTGCCGTGGCGTGCGTGGATGGCGTCGTCTCCTCCAAGTGCGTCACGAATGGTCCGCACGCCGCGTTTGCGTGCATCGCCGCTGGTCTTTGGGGTGGTTTGATAATTGGCTTTGTCACTGAATACTACACGTCGCACTCGTACGCTCCGGTGAGAGAAGTCGCGAGATCGACGGAAACCGGCGCCGCGACGAACATCATCTACGGCTTAGCGTTGGGTTATAAATCGTGCGTGATTCCAATCACCATGCTTGCGCTCTGCGTGTTCATCGCCTTTTCTATGGCAGACATGTTTGGCGTCGCTTTGTGCGCGTTGGGTATGTTAGGTACGTTGCCAACCTGCTTGGCGATTGACGTGTACGGTCCGATTTGTGACAACGCCGGTGGCATCGCCGAAATGGCGGAACTTCCGGAATCGGTCAGGGACAAGACAGACGCGTTAGATGCGGCCGGTAACACGACCGCAGCGATCGGTAAGGGGTTCGCAATTGGCTCCGCGGCGTTGGTATCGTTGGCTTTGACGGCGGCGTTCGTCACGCGATCGAAAGTTCTCGAAAACGGCGTCAACATGCTCAACCCGGTGGTCTTTGCGTTCTTGCTCATCGGAAGTATGCTTCCGTATTGGTTCTCTGCGATGACCATGAAGTCGGTCGGTATTGCTGCCATGGAGATGGTGAAGGAAGTCAAGAGACAGTTCGATACCATCCCGGGTTTACTCGAAGGTGCCCCAGGTCACGCGCCGCCGGATCACGCCAGATGCATCAAAATCTCCACGGACGCGAGTTTAAGAGAAATGATTCCGCCGGCATGCCTCGTCATGGCCGCGCCGATCATCACGGGCACCTTGTTTGGCGTCGAAGCCGTCGTCGGTTTACTCGCCGGTGGGTTAGCATCCGGCGTGCAGCTCGCCATCTCCGCCTCGAACACGGGCGGTGCCTGGGATAACGCCAAGAAGTACGTCGAAAAGGGTGGCTTGTACATTGACGTGCCGAAGCGTTCGCGCGCGAGAGACGATCCAGAGGACGGACCGTTTACGGGAGAGATTTTAAGAAACATGGACGGGTCCATGATTATGATTTCGGAGAGACAGAAGAAAGGGTCGGAGTGCCATAAAGCCGCGGTTGTTGGTGATACCGTCGGCGATCCGTTGAAGGATACCAGCGGACCGGCGTTGAATATTTTGATGAAATTGATGGCGATTTTGAGTCTCGTGTTTTGCGACTTTTTCATGTCCATCAACAACGGCACTGGATGGTTTGCGATCCCGAGAGCGACGATTGGAGCCGCCTCGAGTTTCTAATTGAAAAAGAACGAGAATAATAAGAAAGAGGATATTAATAATTAAAGTGAACTACAGAATATATATTCAACAACAACGCATTGATCGCTCTATTTCAATTCGATATCTTCTCCTGAAATTTTAAACTCATCCGGTCGCATTTTCACAAAGTCCTTGAACTTCATCGCTATCGACTGCGGCTTTTTCACCTTCCCAGCCAAGGCGGCCATCTTTGTCTTCCCGTGCGCTTTCAAGTACTTGATCAAATCGATGGTGTATTGTTCGGCGTTTTTCTTCGTCGCAGTTTCTGGCGTTTTCTCTTCTTTCTTCTCTTCCTCCTCTTCCAAAGATGAAGAAGACGAGCTGCCGCTGCTGCTGCTACTGCTACTACTAGAAGACTCATCTTTTTCTTCTTCTTCTTCTTCTGATGATGATGATGATGACTCGTCCGAAGACGCTTCTTTCTTTGGTTTTTCTAAGATTTCCTTTCGCGTAGAAGCCGGCGATTTCACTTTTTTCTGGCTGGTGCCCTTGACTGGCTCTTCTGATTCCGACTCAGATGATTCGTCTTCACTGTCGGATTCAGATTCTGGTTCGCTCTTCTCATCTGCTTTTCTCTTTTTTGTTGCCGTGCTTCCTGGAGTCGCCGCCGCAGGTTTCTTCGCCGTGCCTTGAATATCTTCTTCTTCCGATTCCGATTCCGATTCCGATTCCGACGAAACCGGATCAGCAAACTCTTTCTTGAGCTGCGTCTGGATTTTCTTCTTGAGCTCCTCGTCTCCTTCCTCCTCGTCGTCGGATTCAGATTTAGATTCTGATGAGGAGGAAGAAGAAGAAGAAGAAGAAGAAGAAGAAGAATCTTCATCTTCATCTTCATTGTCATCACTAGATTCTGAAGCGGATTCTCGAAGCATTTCTTCCTCCGTAACTTTCGCCAACGCCTCGTCGAACATTCTTTCTTCCTCCGAATCGCTTTGAAAGAGCTCGGCGTCTTTAGGCAAATTCTTCGGATCGAAGCGCTTGTCGTATTCGTACTCTCCTTCTGATGATTCCGATGATGATTCTTCTTCTCTTTCTTCTTCGCTTTCATCGGACGACGACGACTCCTCGTCTTCGTCGTCGTCATCGTCTTCCTCGGCATCATCATCATCATCATCACTTCCTTTGTCTCCGTGCTCCAAAACGGCTTCCTCCGTTAACTTTTCAATCTCATCGTCGCTCATTTCTACGAAATCCTCCTCTCCGTCGCTTAAATCTTCGTCCGTCTCTTCGTCTTCGCTCGCGAAATCCGCGTCCTCTTCCTCGCTATCGCTCGACGACGTATCCATCATCGCTCTCTCCGCCGCCATATCTTCAAACAGCTCGTCCTCCATCTCCTCGTCTTCGTACTCCTCCATCTCTTTCTCGAGATTGTTCCCTCTCACTCGTCCGTCCATTCTCCACCCGGTCACGTGCGCGTCCACGTTCCCGCTGTTCTTCATTATGAACGTATCCGAGAGCACGACGTCCAACGAAAACTGTTCCGTTTTCCCTCGTCGTAACGTCGCCAGGAAAATCTCCTTCGCGCCGTTCACGCCGACGTCTTCCACGACCGAAAGAATCGCGTGATGATTTTTTTTTGTCTCCTCCTCGGAAGTACTGCTCCCTAACGCGACTAAGGATAAACTCACGTGTTCCTCGTCGTCCTCGTCGATATCCACCCGGACTGATTTTCCAGCCTCGATGATGGTGCCCCAGAATTCGAGCTGCTCCGATGTCGCCATTTTAGATTTAGAGTTGTTGTTGTTTCTCTCGGCAGATTATAGGAGTAGTATTGGTGGCAGAGAAAACACAAAGAAAGCGCTTTATTCTTCGTTTCTTTCTTTCTCTCCTTCTCTCTCCGCTCTGTTTGTTTTAAAGTCGCTTCTTCTTTCGATGAAGACACTACTCTTTATAAAGATTATATAAAGAATGCGATGATTTTTTATGACGGCGGAAAGAGGCAGAGAGGGACACTCGTACAAAAAATTTTCAACCTTCTCGAGCGGAGACAAGGCAGAGGAGGACCCTCCTCAAATTATCCTTCATCGAAACACAAACAAAAAAACAAAAAATTTATCACCAGTACAAAAAAAAGCGAGAGAGAGAGAGCCACCAAAAAAAAACAAAAAAAAACAAAAAAAAACAAAAAAAGCTGCTTGATGAGAACAAAAATCTCTTTTCCTCCTCCTCAAAAAATTCTCTCTCTCTTCTTTCCTTGCGCGGCCCTTATAGAAACTACTAATGGGCCCCCGCTTCTTCTTCGGGGGGCGAAACAACGCGGGAGAGAAGATGATGAACAAAAACAATAAAAACAAAGAAGTGATCAACGAACACTCCGGATTACTCTTAAACCGAGACCAGAGACCCGTGGGAGGGAGATTAGAGTACGTGGATTTGAATACGACGAAGAACGATGGGAAAATCAAGCCCCCGCGGTATACCAAAGTTGGGAATTTCGTGTTGCATCATCACGTTGCAAAAGAAGACCTCCTCGGGGCGAAGAAATCCGAAAGGAGCGCGAGTCAAAGCGAAATGAATAATGCTACTCGCAGGAGTGGTTATCCCGCGATGATGAAAGCATCCGCGGTCGTGGTTATGAGTTTGTGCTTCTTTTTGGTCGTCGCTGCCGGTGGGACGAAATACGTGCTCAGGAGCAGCAGTAACAACGCTTTGAACGCGAACACAAACGGTGAAAGTTCTTGGACGAGAAGTGCGTCCGTGCCTTCTTCTTCTTCTCGCTCTGCGTCGTCGTTTTCACCCTCGTATTCGTCGTCGAAAAACAACAAAAACATGAACGCGTTGATTGGTTTGCGCGAAGAGCCTTTCATCGACGCCAACGAGAAGTCGATCGCGAGCGAAGGCGTGTCTTTGGACGGATGGTTTCATATTTCCGCGTCTTTGTTCGTGCCTTCATCGATGGAGAGTAGTGGTGGTAGTGGGAGTAGTAGTAGTAGTAGTAGTAGTAGTAGTAACACGAACGATAAAAAAGCGTACGTGTTTCCACCGGCGTTGTCGAAACCGGACAAGAACTTTGGATGGAGCTCGGAGGGCGAATTGGGCGCCAAACTCGTCTCGCAAAAAGGCGAGAGCGTCGCCAGAGCGGCGTTTACCGCGCACAGACGAACGTTCATTACCGATAGCGACTTGACTGCGATCAAACGGTCCGGATTAACGCACGTTCGAGTTCCGATAACCTGGGCCATGTTTGCCGAGGATGAAGAGTTTGAAAGAGGAGAAGAGCTCGTCGTCGTGGATCCGATGTATCGAGATCGGATGTTCATTCAAGCCTCGAGAGAAGATTTACGGGAAATGGTGAAAAAAGTGAAGACGAATGATTTACGAGTCGTGTTGGCGCTGAAAGGTATGCCGGGTGGCGCGAGTAACGACGAAGGCGACGGCGCGTGGCCACACGAAGCGTCGTTTTTTAGAGAGTTTTCGAAGGTTTTAAGCGCCGAGGAGACACAAGAAGAAGAAGAAGAAGAGAGGAGGAAGAGCAGCAACGAAAACACCAACAGAAAGTTGTTGTTCGGTGGTGCGTCCTCCGGCTCGTCGTCGTCGTCAAATATGGGTAGCACTGACGGCGGGAACAAGAAACTCGTCAAGGCAAAAACAGTCGCGAAAACTGGCGAGACGGCGACGGCGAATTTCTTAAACTGGCTCGCCAATCTCGACGACGATTTGAAATCAACCGTCGTCGGCGTATCCTTAATCGACGCACCAACCGCAAAGGATCCGAAGCAAAGAGCAGCGGCGCTGACGTGGCTCGAACGAACGTCGCAGATGTACCGTGACATTATCGTCGACCCAATCGTAGAAGCGCGGGGCGCGGTCAACAAAAGCGGCAAGAACAACAAAAAGCAAGAGAAAGGCGAAGAAGCCTCCTTGCCGTTCTTACACGTGACCATGTCGCCGACGATGGGCATCGACGTCGACGAGATGGCAAAATGGATGCGAAAAACTTTCACGACGGACGAACGATCCACGTGGGCGGCTTTGGACGTGCAACACGCGTTCCCGAGAGGCGTCGGCGCGTGCGTCGGCGGCCCGTCGCGAGGGTGCGCGTTTAGTTGCAGCGATTCCGTGGAGCAGGTCGCTCGATCTATCGGCGACGCGAGTGATAGTTTCGCGAGAGAGTTGAGATCTGCGGCAAGCGAGCACGGCGTCCCGCACGTCGCCGTGAGTGAGTGGTCGTTGAGCGCGGACGAGGAAGGTCAATGTCCAAACGCCGGTCAGTTTTTGGACGCGGCGTTTTCGCAGCAAGTGCGAGCGCACAGAGCGTCGAACGTTCGCGGATACTTTTGGCGATGGAAGAGCGCGTTCGATAACATTGAAAACGAAAACGAGTCCATGTCCAACCAAATGAGTCGAAAGAAACAACCGAGTTCGAACTCTTTGAGAGAATATCTATCCAATCGAGGAGGTAAGTCTGGAATCGTCGGCGATACCGCGAACGACGGCAAAAATGGCGGCAAAGTGTCCACCGCGGGTTGGATGGACGAAGGCGGCGTCGCGCGCGACGATAAGTTCGACCGATTCAAACCAAAAGATAAATCGATTCCCTACGATTACAAAACGCCGGAAGAGTTCGACGACGAGATGCAAATGAACACCATCGCGGACGATTGGTCGAGTCGAATGACCAACGCCATCGCCGAAGCGAAAGGCACCGGGAACTCGAACATAATGGATTTACTCGCCGAGGAAGACGAAGGATTAGGCACGAGCGAACAAGACATAGAGATGGCGTTGTTGAACCCAGATGCGGACGTGTCCGTGAAAACTCTCAAAGGATTCGAGTCTGAGTCCGAAAAACGGAAGGAGCTCATTGACTCTATGAAAGCGTTTGGCGAATCCGCCTCTCGATTCGATAGTTTGACGAGTAAAAAAGGCGGGTCGTCCGTGGTAGATGACAACGATGAGATTTTCAATGAAAACGGCGACGCGTTAAAGCGATCCATGAATCCGTTTGCAAAACCGTCCAAGCTTATCGAAAAACAGTTTTCCTCGAATAGCTATTCCGGCGATGAGGATTTGATCAACCCAGACTTTCGCGCGAAGAAAGACTTGGGTTTGAACGAACTCATCGACGGCGACGACGGGTTACAAAAATTGGACGAAGAACTTCAAGAATCCATCGTCGACGGGTTAGCGCAAGATGCAAACTACCAACTTCGCAACGCCGCTGCAAAACTCGTCAACTCCGACTCGGAGACTTTCGCGACCGACGACGACGAGTTTAACCGTTTGTTGACTGAATCCGAAACGCCGGTCATGTCCATGCCGAAATCTCAAGAAGAACGCGAGGCTGAGTTGTTGTCCAAGAAGTGGGATTCGTTTCCCGAGAAAGACGGCAAAAAGCCCGCGTTGACGATTTTAGAGGACGGTTTTGATCCGTTATCGATGAGTAACGATAAGAAACTGGACCAAGTCATCGGGGACGAGGCGAAAGATCGAGACGTTGAGGAGGTGACGAAAAAAGTCGAAGACCGCGCCGCCGCCTCGGTCGAAGGCGCGGAATTGGAAAAGACCATCGAGAAGAATTTGGCCAACATGAGCAAAGAAGATTTGTTGAAACTCGCGGAGCAGGCAAAGCTTGGAAAGATTACTCTCGCAACAAACTTAGCGCGACGATGAAAGAAATACTATTTATTAGCAGACGTTTGACTACCGCAGAATGTAAAACAAGATTGTACTACCAAATCTAATATCTCGCACCATTCAACACTTCCACGTTCGCGTTTACCCTTTCCATAACGCTCGGTGGCATGTTCACAAACATTTCCACTCCGTTCTCTCCGGCTGGCATTCCCGGTTCAGTCGGTCTCGACGTGTTGATTTGCACGATATCGTTCAACTCCGGCGGCAAGGCCAACTCCGGCGTCCCGGATCCGAAATCTAACTCGTACAACTTCTTATAGATCTCCACCAAATTGTTACACCAGCACATCTCACCGCTCATAAACGCTAAGCAGTCCCAATCGTACGCGTTTACGCCGGCTCGAAACGCGCTTTCCGTCAACATCAAATATTTCGATCGATCTTTCAACATTTTACGCAAACCGGGTTTGATCAAATCGCGGGCTTTCGCGATATCGTCGCCGCAATCGCCGATTTTCAAAGCACCCGTTTTCACACCAACGCACGCGTTCCCGAAATACATCGGCGGTAAGCCTTTGGACCCACCTCTGGCGGATACCACCGTCACGTGTTGGAAATCGCTCCCAGTTGGTAAACCTGAGAGTTTAGAGAGCTGTAACCACGCGTGCGCGCTCAACGCTTCGTTCTCGTTGCTCGCGTTCGACGCGGATTTAATCTTGTCGATGTTCTCTTTCGATATCTTAATCATGGATCGATTCCCGGCTGGAAACCTCAAGAAATCTGGTGCTAACGCTCTCCCGGCTTTGACTGCGTTCACCAACGTATCCACCGACCCGGCGCCGACGAATTGTTCTTCCTCCAACATCCGTTCAATCTCCTCTTTCTTTTCAAATTCACTCGTCGGTAACAAACTCCTATCGAATATGGGATCTCCGAGTGGATTCCCGTTTAAATTCCCTTTCGCAATCTCCGCCCACGTGATTAAAAACTCCACGAATCCTTGACCGTCGCTCACGGCGTGCGACATGCACACGCCCAACACCGATCCGCCATTATTCGGCAAATTCGTAATCTTCACCGTAAACGCCGGCGCGTCGCCGAGCATCAATTCAATCCAAGGCGCGAAATCTAAAAACCTCCGACTTTCGCTCGCGAAATCCTGCGGTAAATCGTCGATCGTCCTCGCGCCTCCATCTTCGAAAGGTTCGTTCACCACTCGAAACGGCACTCCGGAGTTGGTCAATCGTACGCCTTTATTCCTAAACCCCGGCGTTTGTAAATCCAACCGTCCGGCTAACATCGGATACTTCTCCAACGCCTTCTCCAGCGCTCGCTTCATCATCCCACAATCGAGCGGATTTCGGTAATAACTCACCACTTGCATGACAAACGGTACTTCGCCGACGTCGTACCCGCTCAAAGGGATCAACTTTGCTACTTTTAGAGGCACATTTTGGTCTTCGTTTGGCACGCGCGCCATCTCGTTTACGAGCACTGATTCTTTCCTTCGTTTCCCGTCGACGAAATATCTCGCCGGGAGGAGTACCCCTCGGGCGACCGCTCGCGCCTGAGGGATTTCGATTAATGTCGTGAACGCGCCCGCGTTTTGTATCAGGACGACTCGTGACTTCTCACTCCGTCTGTGTCTGCGTCTGTTTTTGTGTCCTCCTCGTTCTCCTCCTCCTCCTCCTCCTCGTCGTTTGCATCGTTCGGTTGACGATATCCGCGGCGAAGATATCGTCGTTGCAAAACCGGACGAGGACGAGGACGTAAACGACGACGAGACAACTCTTCTCGCGTTCTCGTCTTCGGCAAGAAAACTGCGACGACCACCACCAAAACCTCCGCTCGAACGACCAGACGATGCCGTGGTCAAAGCTCCGCTACGAAGAGCGCGCATCATCGCGTTACCCCGCCACGCGAAAGAGAGACTTTGTACTTGTGATGAGATTTCCAAATCCTTTGTCCAATTTCTTCACAATTCGACGCGGAG
>Ga0255752_10005640_pt1 | contig 12047 bp, 9 predicted proteins | sample 011ome_25_FD_179952 | JGI IMG/M metagenome (GOLD analysis project Ga0255752, IMG submission 179952) | Coastal salt marsh microbial communities from the Groves Creek Marsh, Skidaway Island, Georgia - 011512CT metaG (version 2) | ecosystem: Environmental > Aquatic > Marine > Intertidal zone > Salt...
CACCGTCAAAATGGCGATAATGTTGGCAATCTTCCGGATATCATCGACCTTAGCGAAGTTGTGATGAACCCAAGCGCGGTGCCTTCTAAAGAGCATTGGCAAAATGCTGATCGGTCAGATCAGGCTGGGAAATCTGCCAAAACACCGGCATCGCCGCAACAATCACCGCAGCCAATGCCAAGCGGTGAAACCGGCCAATCAAGGCAAAATCAGCCATCTTCGCAATCACATGATGACCTTAAATCCGGCCTTCGCCAGCGGCTTCATGCCCGAATTGATCACTGGCTTGACGAGAATATGGCTAATTTGGTTGAAGATGCGTTGCAAGCGACCCTACAAAGTCGTACAAAACCTGTCGATAAACCGGAATAAACGCGTCATCAGGCTTTGATGACAAAGGCCTTTTAACATGATGATTGTCGGGCAAGCCTGATATTTTGTCGTCCAACCACTGATAATGACCAATCTGGAACCATGACCGAGCCAACTTTAGCCAAAACCTACGATCCGAAATCCATTGAAGCAAACTGGTATGAAACATGGCTAGATAGTGGTCATTTCGCCTGTGCGCCTGAGTCATCGGCAACGCCCTATACCATCATGATGCCGCCGCCAAATGTGACTGGCAGCCTGCATATGGGGCATGCGCTGACCTTCACTTTGCAAGATTTGCTGATCCGCTATCACCGTATGGCCGGGCGCGATGCCTTATGGCAGCCCGGAACCGATCACGCTGGCATTGCAACGCAAATGGTTGTTGAACGCCAACTTGCCGAAAAGAACATCAACCGCCGAGATTTGGGGCGGGAGGGTTTTGTTGAGAAAATCTGGGAATGGAAGGCTGAATCAGGCGGCATGATCCATAAACAGCTTCGCCGCCTCGGCGCCTCGGCTGACTGGCAGCGCGAACGATTTACCATGGATGACGGGCTGTCGGCGGCAGTGATCAAAACCTTTGTGCAAATGCATCGTGAAGGGCTGATTTATCGTGACAAGCGTTTGGTGAATTGGGATCCAAAGCTCATGACGGCCATTTCCGACCTTGAGGTTGAACAGATTGAACAAAAAAGTTCAATGTGGCACATTAGATATCGCATTGAAGGCACTGAAAATGAATATATTTCTATAGCCACAACACGTCCCGAAACAATGCTTGGCGATGGCGCTGTTGCGGTTAATCCGGACGATGAACGCTATCAGCATCTGATTGGCAAAATGGCCATTCTGCCATTGTCAAACCGGCCAATCCCGATCATTGCTGATGAATATGCCAAAATGGATAAAGGCTCAGGCGCGGTAAAAATTACGCCAGCGCATGATTTCAATGATTTTGAGGTTGGCCGCCGGCATGATTTACCCTTGATCAATCTGATGACCGCCACCGCCGCGATGGAATCGATTCCAGAAATTCCAACAAAATATCAGGGGCTTGACCGGTATGATGCGCGGCGTCTGATTTTGGCAGATCTTGAGGCTGAGGGCATGTTGGTTCAAGAAGAAATTCTCGATAATGTGGTGCCGCATGGTGACCGTTCGGGCGTTGTGATCGAGCCATGGCTGATGGATCAATGGTATGTAAATGCCGAAAAGCTGGCGCAGCCAGCGATCAAAGCTGTTGAAGATGGCCGCACCAAATTTGTTCCGGAACGTTGGAACAAGACCTATTTTGAATGGATGCGCAATATCCAGCCTTGGTGTATCTCGCGCCAGCTTTGGTGGGGTCATCGGATCCCGGCATGGTATGGGCCAGATGGGCAGGTTTTTGTCGAGGCAAATGAAGAGGATGCTTTGGCTTCGGCAGCCAAACATTATGGCAAGGCAGTCGAACTGACCCGTGATAATGATGTTTTGGACACATGGTTTTCAAGCGGTTTATGGCCGTTTTCAACGCTTGGCTGGCCAGATAACACGGCTGAATTAAAACGCTATTATCCGGGCGATGTTCTTGTAACTGGTTTTGACATTATCTTTTTCTGGGTCGCCCGCATGATGATGATGGGCATGCATTTCATGGATGGCGAAGTGCCGTTCCGTGAGGTCTATATTCATGCGCTGGTTCGCGACGAAAAAGGCCAAAAAATGTCGAAATCCAAAGGCAATGTTCTCGATCCTTTGGAACTTATCGATCAATATGGCGCTGACTCTTTGCGGTTCACCTTGGCGGCGATGGCAGCGCAAGGCCGTGACATCAAAATGTCGACAACACGGCTTGAGGGCTATCGGAATTTTACCACCAAAATCTGGAATGCCTGTCGCTTTTTGCAGATGAATGGCTGTACCGGATCGGCGGCAATCGACCTGTCGAATGTAAAAGAGCCAATCAATAAATGGATCGTGTCTGAATATAGTGATGCGATTGAAAAATCCACCAAGGCGATCGAGCTTTACCGGTTTAACGAAGCTGCTGACGCGCTTTATCACTTTATCTGGAATTCCTATTGCAATTGGTATGTCGAGCTTATCAAACCAAGCCTGAACGATGATGATGCCGATGCCGCGGCTGAAACACGCGCCACAGCCAGCACCATTTTGGAAGGCACTTTGCGCCTGCTTCATCCGTTCATGCCGTTCCTGACTGAGGAACTGAACCGTGAAATCTTTGCAAGCAATGATCTGTTGATTGCCGCAAGCTGGCCCGAGCCGATGACGGCAGATGAGGGAAGTGCGGTTATTGAATTGCGGTTCTTGATCCAGCTTATCACCGAAATCCGATATATTCGCGCTGAAATGAATGTTCCTTTATCGGCCAAGCCGGTTTTGCATTTGCGCGGGACAAGCGATCTTCAGCAACGCGCGATCAACAACCAGCAGGCCGCCTTGTTACGGTTGGCGCGGCTTGACGGCATTGCCCCTGTCGACAGCTTTGCCAAAGGCAGCGCACGCGGCAGTGTTGATGGGATGGAAATTGGTCTTCCACTTGCCGATATTCTGGATTTGACCGCCGAGGCCGCGCGCCTCAATAAAGAAATCGGTGGTGTCACCGCCGAAATTGAAAAAATTTCAAGAAAGCTCGATAATCCGGGTTTTATTGCCAAAGCCCCCGAAGATGTTGTGGCTGAAAACCGCCGCCGTCTTGACGAGGAAAATACACGCCTAAATGGCCTAACCGCTGCCTTGAAACGGCTTGGTTAAGCCAAAGACAGCCATTTGATCGGGTCGTCTGCGATCCGTGACGTTAAAGGAGAGTTTAAAATGCCTGATAGCATCAAGCCAATTGATAAAAGCAATTTGCCAAGCCGCCATGTTTCGGTCGGTCCTGAAAAGGCACCACATCGGTCATATTACTATGCGATGGGCATGACCGAAGAAGAAATCAACCAGCCGCTCGTTGGCGTTGTTTCCACTTGGAATGAGGCCGCACCTTGCAACATTGCGCTTGCGCGTCAGGCACAGGCTGCCAAACGCGGTGTTCGCGAACATGCTGGCACCCCGCGCGAATTTACCACCATTACCGTTACCGATGGAATCGCCATGGGTCATGCAGGGATGAAATCATCGCTTGTCAGCCGTGAAGTGATCGCCGATTCGATTGAATTGACCGTTCGTGGCCATTGCTATGATGCTGTTGTTGGCCTTGCTGGCTGTGACAAATCACTTCCCGGTGTGATGATGGCGATGGCGCGGTTGAATGTACCGTCAGTCTTTATGTATGGCGGTTCAATCCTGCCAGGCCGGTTCAAAGATAAAGACGTCACTGTTCAGGATGTTTTTGAAGCTGTTGGCGCGCATGCTGCCGGCAATATGTCTGATGAAGATTTGCACGAGCTGGAATGCGTTGCCTGCCCAAGCGCAGGGTCATGTGGCGGCCAGTTTACCGCCAACACAATGGCGTGTGTTTCCGAGGCGATTGGCCTTGCCATTCCAGGTTCAGCAGGCGCACCAGCACCATACGAGTCGCGTGACGAATATGCCTATCATTCAGGCCGCATCGTGATGGATCTTGTGCGTGCCAATCTTCGGCCGCGTGATATTCTGACCCGCAAAGCCTTTGAAAATGCGGCAACCGTTGTTGCAGCCTCAGGGGGATCAACCAATGCCGGATTGCATTTGCCTGCAATGGCATCGGAATGCGGTATTGATTTTGACCTTCATGATGTTGCCGAAATTTTCAAGAAAACCCCCTATATTGCCGATCTAAAACCGGGTGGACGTTATGTGGCGCGTGACATGTTTGAAATTGGCGGCGTTCCAGTTTTGATGAAAACCCTTCTTGATGGTGGGTTCCTGCATGGTGATTGCATCACTGTTACCGGCAAAACGATTGCCGAAAATCTGGCCGATGTAACATTCCCGACCAATCAGGATGTTGTTCGTACAACCGATGCGCCATTATCACAGACCGGCGGCGTTGTTGGCCTTCGCGGCAATCTTGCCCCTGAAGGTGCGATCGTTAAGGTTGCTGGCATGAAAAACCTGAAATTCACAGGCAAAGCCCGTTGTTTTGATTGTGAAGAAGACGCTTTTGCTGCGGTTGAACGCCGTGACTATCAAGAAGGTGATGTTCTGGTGATCCGTTATGAAGGGCCAAAAGGCGGTCCGGGCATGCGCGAAATGCTGGCCACCACCGCGGCGCTTTACGGTCAGGGCGCTGGTGATACGGTTGCTTTGATCACTGATGGTCGTTTTTCTGGCGCAACGCGCGGTTTTTGTGTTGGCCATGTTGGACCTGAAGCGGCTGTTGGCGGACCGATCGGCCTGTTGCAAGATGGCGACACCATCACCATCGACGCTGAAACAGGAACGATTGACGTTGATCTTGATGAGGCCGAATTGGCAAAAAGACGTGAAGCGTGGAAACCGCGTGGTACCGATTACAATGCTGGTGCCATCTGGAAATATGCGCAAACCGTCGGTTCAGCCGAGAAGGGCGCTTTAACCCATCCGGGCGGCAAGGCCGAAACACATATGTATGCTGATATCTAAAGCCAAACCAGAAATGCAAAAAGCCGGGTCAGTTCGATCCGGCTTTTTTGTTTGGGACGATTGAAAATTTCGTAGCTAGGCGCGAAGCTGGCACCAAATCGGGGTATGATCAGATGGTTTTTCCAACCCGCGTGGTGCCCGATCAATGCCTACATCTTCGAGCCGGTCAAGCGCTTCGGGCGACAGCAATAAATGATCAATCCGCACGCCATGATCGCGCTGCCACGCACCAGCTTGATAATCCCAATAGCTATAGAAAACACCCGTTGGATTCAGGCTGCGAAGCGCATCGGCATAGCCTTTGTGAAGAAGGCTGCGAAACGCGCTGCGGCTTTCCGGCCTTGTTAGAGCATCACCGGCCCAGCCAGCGGGATCATAGCAATCGATATCATCGGGAATGACGTTAAAATCACCACCAAGAATCACCGGCTTTTCATCATTTAGCAAAGCAAGAGCGCGCGCCTCAAGACGCGCCATCCAGCCAAGTTTATAGTCAAATTTAGGGCCGGGTGCCGGATTGCCATTCGGCAGATAAATTGTTGCCACCCGAAAGCCATTAATGGTGGCTTCCATATAGCGTGCCTGTTCATCTTCGGCATCGCCTTCCAGCCCCATAACAATATCTTCCATCGGAAACCGGCTTGCAATTGCCACCCCATTGTAACTTTTCTGGCCATGAAAGGCGACATGCCATCCCATCGCCTGAAACGCATCAATTGGGAAATTCACATCTTGCGATTTTGTTTCTTGAATCAGCAAGACATCGCACGGATCAGTGGCAAGCCAACCGGTTACAATATCCAGCCTTGCCTTGATTGAATTCACATTCCAGCTGGCAATTCGCATGATGGTTAAACAGAAAAAGACGTGCCGCAGCCGCAAGATGCGGTTGCGTTCGGATTGGTCACGGCAAAATATGACCCCATCAAATCCTGCACATAATCCAGTTCGGCATGATCAATCAACTCGATCGACATATCATCAACGACCACATCCACCCCATGCGCGGTGAATACGATGTCAACATCATTACGCGTTTGATCGATGCTGAAATCATATTGAAAGCCCGAACAGCCGCCGCCAAGCACCGCAACGCGGAAAAAGCTGCCCTCAGGTTCGTCGCTTAGCATTTGCGTAATGCGTTCAGCAGCTGACAAGCTTAGGCCGAATACGCCAGCATTTGGCTGTATCGCGGCGGTTGCGCTGGTTTCCAGATTGCTTTGATCGCTCATTGGGCTGCCTGTTGCTGATTGCTTTTCACTTGCATGAATATGGCCCTAGATTAACCGCAAATCAAGGTCAACAGACAAGCCAATACATTAAACACGCGTGATTGCCCTGCGCAACGATTGCGGTTTTTTGCGGCAACGCCTACATTGATCTGGAAATCTAGGCAGGGATACCCGCCAATGGCATTGCCAGCCATCGGTTTCGGTGACCATGCCAAGGCACATTAATGAGCAGGTGCAATGTGACTGCAAATATCGAACATCGTACCCTAGCGGTCTATGCCTGTCATGGGCCGGCAAGCCGTGGCCGTTTTCTGGATGAGCAGGAACATCAATCCCCAACCAGCCGTACACCATTTCAGCGTGACCGTGACCGCATCATCCATTCAGGCGCATTTCGGCGGCTAAAACATAAAACACAGGTCTTTGTCTATCATGAGGGCGATTATTTTCGGACGCGTCTGACCCATTCACTCGAGGTGGCGCAGATCGCACGATCGATGGCACGATCGCTTGGGCTGAATGATGATCTGGCCGAAGCCGTGGCGCTTGCGCATGATTTGGGTCATACGCCTTTTGGCCATGCTGGTGAAGACGCGCTTGACCGGCTCATGGCCGATCATGGCGGTTTTGACCATAATGAACAAACGGTTCGGGTATTAACCCAGCTTGAACAGCGCTATGCCGGTTTCGACGGTTTGAACCTGTCATGGGAAACGCTTGAAGGTGTTGTAAAACATCACGGCGCCATCAAAGATCGCACCACGCTTCGCCCCGCCATTATCGCCATTGATAAAAATATGGATTTGCAACTCGAGCGCCATTCATCAGCCGAGGCGCAATTGGCAAATCTGGCCGATGATATTGCCTATCTTTCACATGATTTTGACGATGCGCTTCGTGCCGGCCTGTTTAACATTGACGATATACGGCCATTGCCACAGGTGGGAAAGGCGTTGCTAGATATCGAAAAAAATTATGGCGATTTAGAATTAGGCCGGATCACCCATGAATTGGTGCGCCGGTTAATTTCGGTTTTTGTCGAGGATATGCTTGGCGTATCGGCTGGCAATCTGGCGGCATTGCAGCCCAAACATGCAGATGATATCCGCAATCACAAAACGCCAGTGATCAGCTTTTCATCGGGTATGGCGGCTGATCTGGAAACCTTGCGCGGGTTTCTATTCAAAAACATGTGGCGGCATTATAAAGTGAACCGGATGACAAGTAAGGCAAAACGGGTGGTGACAGATCTGTTTGATTTGTTTATGTCCGAACCCAACACATTGCCAAGCGACTGGCAATTTAGTGGTGGAAAAGCCCTGAGCGATATGACAAATAACGATCGGGCGCGTATCATCGCCGACTATATTGCCTCGATGACCGACCGCTATGCCATTATCGAACATGAACGGCTTTTCGATCTTGGCCCCATTTTACGATAGATCCTGTTTGCGGATAGAGAAAAGACCCGATTTCATGAATATTTTTTCCTTCTTTGAAGTTGAATTTCAAACCATCATCAACCAGCTTGTTTCCGCCGATTTACTATCTGGCGATATTGATACAAGCCGTGTTGTCTTTGAGTTGCCGCGCGATGAAAGTCATGGCGATCTTGCCACAAATGCGGCGATGGTTTTGGCCAAACAGGCGAGTAAATCGCCGCGTGATCTTGCTACCTTATTTGCTGGTGAACTCGCAAAAATTGACGGGGTGATCAGCGTTGATATTGCCGGTCCGGGCTTTTTGAACCTCAGCATTGAATCACGTCTATGGACGCGCGAAATCGCCGATATCCTTGCTGCTGATTTGACTTATGGCAAAAGTAACATTGGGGCAGGCGAGCCGGTGAATGTCGAATTTGTGTCGGCGAATCCAACCGGCCCATTACATGCCGCCCATGCCCGCGGTGCGGTGATTGGTGATGCGCTTGCCGGATTGATGGAATTTTGCGGCTGGAACGTCACGCGCGAATATTACATTAATGACGCTGGTGGGCAGGTCGATGTTTTGGCGCGGTCGACCTATCTTCGCTATTGCGAAGCGCTTGGCCGTGATATCGGTGCTATTCCGGCTGGTCTATATCCCGGGCTTTATCTTAAAGATGTGGGGCAAGCATTGGCCGCCCGTGATGGCGAACTCTATCTTGATAAGCCTGAAGCCGAATGGCTTGAGCCCGTCCGCAGCTTTGCCATTGACGCCATCATGCAGGGGATCAAAACCGATCTTTTGGCACTTGGCATCAAAATGGATCAGTTTTCATCAGAACGCGCCCTTGTGAATTCGGGGGCGGTTGGGCGCGCAGTTGATAAATTGCAGCAAGACGGCCATCTCTACCAAGGTGTTTTGCAGCCCCCAAAAGGCAAAGAGCCGGAAGATTGGGAACCGCGCGAACAATTGCTGTTCAAAGCCAGCGAATTTGGCGATGACACGGATCGGCCTTTGCAAAAATCCGATGGAACATGGACCTATTTTGCTGCCGATGTTGCCTATCATCTCGACAAGCTTGAACGAACCGGCGGTGCCTTAATCAATATTTTTGGTGCTGATCACGGCGGCTATGTCAAGCGCATGACCGCGGCGGTTGCCGCTTTATCGGGCATGCAGAACATGCTTGATATCAAACTATGCCAGCTGGTGAATTTGCTGGATAATGGGCAGCCGGTCAAAATGTCAAAACGCGCTGGCACATTTGTTACCGTTGAAGATGTGATCGAGGCGGTTGGTGCTGATGTGATCCGGTTTATCATGCTCACAAGGCGCAATGATCAAACCTTAGATTTTGATTTTGCAAAAGTAACCGAGCAATCACGCGATAATCCGGTTTTTTATGTTCAATATGCACATGCCCGCGCCTGTTCGGTTATTCGGCAATTTGAAAAAGACCGGACAATCCCCGAAACGGCAAATCTGAACCTGATTACCGACCCTGCCGAACTGGCTGTCGTTAAAATGCTGGTTGGCTGGCCAAAGCTGGTTGAATCAGCCGCCAGCGCGCATGAACCGCATCGGATCGCCTTTTATCTTGTCGATCTTGCAAGCCGGTTCCATTCATTATGGAATGCGGGTCGGGAAAACCCATCATTGCGCTTTATCCTTGATGATGATGCGGCAACGACAGCCGCCCGAATGCAACTTGTCCAAGCAACAAGTTTCGTTATTCGAACCGGCTTAAATGTGTTATCAATTAAAGCCTTAGAAGAAATGTAGAGTGCAAAATGAGCGATGAAGACCAACAGGTTAGCGGCGTCAATTGGGGGTGGTTTGCCATCCTTGCCAGCATCATCACCATTGTTGGTGGCACCACCTATTTTCTGCTGCCAAGCCTGATTTCAAAAACCGTTACCGATATTACGGTGGTCAAAGCGATTGACGCGCCGATCAAGGTTAAGCCTTTGGATCCGGGCGGTGAGGCGGTCGATCATCAAGATTTGCTTGTTGTTGATATCCTGAAAGGCGGCAACAAAGCCGATGATCAAACCGAAACGCTGCGGCCTACTTCGCCAAGCCCCGAACCACCGCCGGTTGCCGAAGCTGAAACCGCAGCAAAAACAATTTTGGAACCACCCATAGCAACCAGTGAAGACGCGGCCAAAGAGCTTCTACCAAAAGCAAAGCCTGCACCAAAACCTGTAGCAGAAAATGCAACGGTCAATGGCGCAACAGTTAAAGATTCAGCTGGGGCAGACACCAAAATAGCGGCCAATACCAAGACCAGTGACAAGCCAAGCAAACCGGCTGCGGCAAAGCCTGCATCGGCCAAGCCCGATCAAGACACCACTTCAAAGATCAAGAAGCGGGTGATCGTAATTGAAGGTGATGAGCCGCTTTATATGATCCAGCTTGCCGCGTTTCGTAATGCAGAAAAAGCCACTGAAATGGCCAAAATTTTGTCACAAAAACATAAAACGCGCCTGCAAGATGCCGATCTTGAAACGATGTCGGTTGATACCGGCAGTAACGGTATTTTCTATCGCATTGTCAGCGCCCCTTTGCCGCGCCCTGATGCCGATAAGATTTGCGGCGTTTTGCGGCGGTCGGGTCAGGATTGTTTCTTGCGGAAATATACCGCGCCAAGCCCGTAATTCAGGGGCGAGCCCCAAAATCTCAAACCAAATTAGAACTGGCGTTATTACAGCGATTATGACCGACCTCCAAGACACATTCACCGCCGATGAAAGCCCCATAGACCGGCCAAAACAGCTGGCGCTTTTCGTTAATCTTGACGGTTTTGAGGGGCCGATTGATCTGTTGCTGAAACTGGCACGTGATCAAAAGGTCGATTTGACCAAAATCGCTATTTTGCCATTGGCCGAACAATATCTCAGCTTTGTGAATAATGTTCGTGAACTCGATCTGGAAATTGCTGCCGATTATCTGGTGATGGCGGCATGGCTTGCCTATCTGAAATCGCGGCTTTTATTGCCTGACCCTGAGCCCGAGCAAGCCGAAGAAATGGTCGATATGGCGGATGCGCTGCGCTATCAGCTTTTGCGGCTCGAAGCCATGCAGCAAGCTGCTAAACGCCTGTCATCAATGCCTAAACTGGGGCAACAACGATTTGCCCGCGGCGCCCCCGAACAATTTGCCAATACCAGCCAAGCGATCTGGACAGCATCACTTTATGAATTGTTATCATGCTATGGCGATATTCGTTCAACCGAAGATGCCGAAACACTGACCATTGCCTCGACCCGGCTTTATTCGGTTGAAGAGGCGGCAAAGCGGTTGCGCAACCTTATTGGATCAAGCCCGAATTGGACGGTTTTGCAGCATTTCCTGCCAACCGGCCTGCAATCACCAATGGATTTGCGATCGGCAACGGCGTCGCATTTTGTCGCATCACTGGAATTGGCACGCGAAGGCGTGCTAAGACTGCGCCAAGACAATCATTTTGCGCCGTTATATATGAAGGTTAGAGACTAAGATGACGATGTTGTCACCGCTGCAAGATTGCGCCGCCACAATTGAAGCGCTGATTTTTGCCTCAGATCGGCCAATTCGCGAGCGCGAGCTGATTGTGCATGTGCCTGACAATATGGATCTTGCCGAAGTGATTGCCGCCATTGCTTTGCGTTATGATGCAACAAGCGGCATTGAGCTATGTCAGGTTGGTGATGGCTGGGCGTTTCGCACCAAAGCCGAAATTGCCGAAAGATTAAGCCAACATAAACAGGTTGAACGGCCACTTTCCCGCGCTGCGCTGGAAGTTTTGGCGATCATTGCCTATCACCAGCCCATCACGCGCGCCGAAATTGAAGAAATTCGTGGGATCAGCTTGTCAAAAGGCACTATGGATATTTTGCTTGAACTTGGCTGGATTAAACCACGCGGCCGCCGCCGGACACCAGGTCGCCCGTTAACATGGGGAACAAGCCCAGCATTTCTTGACCATTTCGGGCTTGCCGATATTGGTGATTTACCAGGAATGGATGATTTGAAAGCCGCAGGCCTGCTTCGCAAAGGCCAAATTCTTGGCGCTTTGATGGATCATACATCGCAAAATGATGATCTTGATGATGAAGATGACAGTGACGCCGATTTTCTGGAAGATGGATTGCTAGAAGCCGGTTATGACGGAGATGAACATGCTTGAATTTGAACATATCAGGCATGCCTATAACGGCAGCCTGTCGGTTCGTGATGTCAGTTTCAAGGTTCAGCCAGGCGAGGTTGTGTCACTGCTTGGACCGTCTGGCTGCGGTAAAACAACCTTGCTGCGGCTGGCAGCAGGGCTAGAACAACCCCAACATGGCAGCATTAGCCTTCATGGCGATGTTATTTCGTCGTCTGATTACATCCAGCCGCCTGAACAGCGCGGCATTGGCTATATGTTTCAGGATTACGCGCTATTTCCGCATATGACAGTATTGCAAAATGTGGTCTTCGGCCTTG
>Ga0255752_10005646_pt1 | contig 12034 bp, 19 predicted proteins | sample 011ome_25_FD_179952 | JGI IMG/M metagenome (GOLD analysis project Ga0255752, IMG submission 179952) | Coastal salt marsh microbial communities from the Groves Creek Marsh, Skidaway Island, Georgia - 011512CT metaG (version 2) | ecosystem: Environmental > Aquatic > Marine > Intertidal zone >...
GATAATATAAAATTGATATAAACACTTCCCAATAACCGATTATTAATCTGTTACAATGTCGATTAACACAGGAGTTTCACTTCGCAGCATAAAAGATATTATGAAAAACATAATATCTCATACTTCAAATACCCGTGTCCCCCTTGGACGATGGGGAGTTACAAACAACATTTGCGCTCAAAAGTTAACAATCGATTATTCAAATGAAGACCATTGTGGTGCATGTAGTGAATATATTCGACAAAAAACAAACGATATAGCCATTCATCAAGATAAAGAAGAATTATTCTACTATGAATATGCGGATATGAACACAAATATACAAACAAAGAATCGTGACCTATAAAATTGATTTTAAGATTACATCTAATACATATGAAAACAAAATCTAAACGATTACATATATAAAATGGTAAAGAACACACAAGGAGGAAAACACAAGAACCAAGCGCGCAAGCATTTAACTGCCCCCACATCATCAAGACTAAGGCTCCCAGAAGATGATATGGAATGTTTTGCAAAGGTAACTGCGATGTCGGGCAATGGAATGTGTCGTGTAGCAGTTGTGCATAAGAACGACCTCCTTCCGGATGTATGTTGCCATATTCGCGGCAAGTTTCGAGGAAAAAACAAACGTCGTAATATGGTTACGAGGGACTCCTTCGTTTTAATTGGTCTACGCGATTGGACAACCGACCTGAAAGATTGCGACCTATTGGAAGTATATCCCGTAGAATCTTATTCAAATCTCCCAATACCTGCCTCATTAATCACAAATTCTACGCACAACAATGAAGATGGATTATTCTCAGACAACGCAATCGACAACGTTCAATACGACGCAACGACCGATGAAGTAGACAGTTTCGGAAAAGAATCGAATATTGATTATGACCTAATATAAAAATATCTATGGAAAAAAATCCAAAAAAAGAATATATACACAAATAGTATAATTATGAAAAAAATCCCCGAATATTTGGAAAGCCCCATAGATAATTTTTTATACGTTCTCATTGAAAAAGTAGCACCTACCTTTCATAAATTGGGATTTTCCCCTAACATGATAACAACTCTTGGAAATGTATCAACAATATTTAGCGTATATGCCTTATACAAACACCAATTTCTTATATCATCGTTGTTTTTCATATTAAGTTATATGTTTGATTGCCTAGACGGGTATGTCGCGCGTACATACAATTTAGTAACGGAATTTGGAGATTATTATGACCATATAAGCGACGCTACAAAGATAACCGTTGTTTGTTTTATGTTATATCGAATCAACCCATCCCTATTTTTAGCGACACTGCCCTTACTTATAATTATGGGTACTTTAATGTGTTCTTATCTTGCCTATCAAGAAAAGTTTTATGGTAATAGTGAAGCATCATATACATTGAGTTTATTTGATAGATTGTGTTTTGCAAGTGACGACAAACGTGAATTAATACATCACATGTCGTATACCCGCTATTTTGGTTGTGGAACATTTATAGCCATTATGTCGATTATTATCACACTCTATTATCCTTCGAAAAAGTAGGCTATAAAATTGAATGGCTTTTTCGTAGATAAATGAATCCAACCCACGTTTACGTTATTAAATAAACACCATGTCTATCATTACAAAGGAAGAACTAGAATGCTGCATCTGTTATGATGTTATTGGTGAGCAGAACAATTGCACAACACCATGCGGACATAAATTTTGCTTTGTCTGCATGATGAAAACATTAGAAACAAACAATACCTGCCCATGTTGCAGAGCAGTTTTGCAAGAAAGAGGCGAAGAGGAGGAAGAAGATGAAAGTGACTATGAATATAGCGACGAAGAAGATGAAGTAGATTATCACGATATAAATAGTCGTGCTTCCACAAAAGATATCGCATCTGAACTAGAGTCACTCGGTTATACAATGAGTGATATACTAACTTTATATCTCGGAAGAATGAATCCTGCAGGAGAAAGAACAAGCGCAACTTTTGTCGAAAAGTTGAGCGAAGATTTCGAGAAAGTAATCAACAAGCAAGATTCTGAAATAGAATCCGAACATTATGAAAAGTTCGACATGATGGAAGAAGACACGAGAAGACACAATCGCCGCGTTCCGAGTGGATTAGCTATTGACGAATGTGTTATTAATTTAACAACCCTATTTGAAAATTAAAATTAGAATTATTATTATTATGTAACTTACCTTAACTAACAAACCTTTTTTTATACATATAATTTATATGTCTACACAAAAAAGAACACGTTGTAAAAAGGGGACTCGTAAGAATAAAAAGACCGGCAATTGCGAAAGTGTATTAGACCACACCTGCGCAATATGTTTAGACCGAATTATATCAGGAAACGTAAAAACAAAATGCAAACATAATTTCCATAAAAAATGTTTACTGGGATGGTGTAAAAGTAAAGAAGATTTGATTACTGGCGCTCCATGCCCTATTTGCCGTAGTAATATTAAAGACACATGCAAAAAAATATTACCATTTGCTAGCCATGAAGTGTTTAGATATACCTCTATTGGTTTCGTCAGTGACAAAAGAAGAGATTATTTTATTGAACAAGTTAATAAGATTGTTCATAATAAGAAGTTTGATGTAAATGTGAAAAATCAATTAGGAAAACCTATTTTATCGGTATTATCTTATAATCGATATCATAGTCAATATTTCAAAGATACCATAGAATATTTATTGAAACATCCAAAAATAATTGTAGATAATAATATTGTTAGTGAATTAATTGCAAGTCGAAATATGGACATATTAGCACTTTATAAAAAACATAAAAAAATACCAAAATCACTTAAGTCGTTAATGTAAATAATTTGAAATATTACTTAAACGCAATATTTTAAATAATATAATCAAAAATGCCTAGAATTATTCCAAACAGACAAATGTATTCTATTATAAGGAATAATTTCAAACGAAATAAGGCTTTTCAAAAAGGTTTTTTGAAAAGACACGATGAAGAATTAATGAAAAGTGATATTAACTATGATTTATTGGCCTTGGGGTTGGGTAGAGGGTGTAATTTACGAAATCAAAACAAATATGTAGTAAATGCAGTTGACTACCGAAAAAATTTAAAAAAGTGGTGATTGTGCGAACAAAATTGATAGTCGTAAACCAATGTGGGAATATCCAAAATCTTAATCATGACTACACCAACTACAAATCTAGACAAGGTGTGTCGGAACATCGGGCGGTTGCCGCTACTAAGGCTAAAAAAGAGGTAAAGGATGCTGCGAAAAATGAAAAATAATCATCACTATAAAAAAACAATGTATAGACTGTTTTTTTATCAAAAGAGGTATGTGTTAAAATTATGGTCCAGGAGACGAAGGCATAGATGGGACAGACGGAGTAGATGGGACAGACGGAGTAGATGGGACAGACGGAGTAGATGGGACACTACTGCTACTTGAACTACTGCTACTGGAACTACTCGAATTGCCGCCACCCACAACAACGGTGGTATTTGAGTTGGTTCCACGGTTACCACTAAACCATCCCCTATTTCCACTAAACCATCCCCTAACTGGGACAAGAATGGGTGAAAGAACATTTTGTTTTGATTCTTTACCGGACATCAAAATAGCCAATGCGGCAAAACAACTTACTAGAACAACAACTAATATTAACAGATTACGGTCTCTTCCTTTCATTATAAAATATATACACACAATAATCGCAAAACGGATATAAAATTAACTAAACAATTATATACATGTTAATATCTAAATTCGATCCCTATTTAATACGATATATAACAGAATTTTTAAAACAATGTATTCACTGCAAAAAATTTGACTATTTTTCATGGCTACAGAGTTGTGAAATTTGCAAAAAGTTTTATTGTTCGGACTGTAAAAATAAACTTATTCGTAATTACAATCATTATGAAACAACAAGCAATTATTGCAGCGAATGTAACAAGAAATATTTTCGATAAATCATTCATCGTCATCGTCATCATCATCGTCAGTAATTACCTGTAAACGTCTGAATGTTTGCATTAAATCATACATACAGAATTTCACTGAACTCATTAGAATTGCCGGGTCTCGTAATTGTTCCGACGCAGTAAATAAACTATTAAATTTATAGGTTAAATGGGTGTCTAATTTTTGATTAATAACAGCACAACCTTCCTGGGTCGATAATAGTCTATATTTTTGTCGGTTACACAATTCCACGCGACACATTGGACATGTATTCTTTCTATCCAAATGCTTTGATAAACATTTAAAACAAAAACTATGACCACATGGTGTAGTAACCACATTTGTTACGGGTTTGATTTCTTCTTCTTCATCGTCGTATTTTAAAAAATGCAATTTTTCATAACATATTGGACAAACTCCAGTATCCATGGTATTTAATTCGTCCATTGAGATTTTTCCTTGGTCACTGATGGCTTTTAATTGCTCTATAAATTCTCTATTATTATATTCGGGTTTATCTTCGTCGTCACTCATTATACATTTTTTGTTATATTTTCGTTTACAAAAAAAATACGGCAATATAAATAATATTTCACCAAAATCTTATTCACTATCGTTATTATCGGTTGTAGATTCCAATTCCGGAACCGCAACCGCAATCGGAGTAATCATTGTTTCCAATACCGGAACCGCAACCGCAATCGGAGTAATCATTGTTTCCAATACCAAGTCCAATTTTTTTAATGTAAATAAAAGTTGTTTCATAGTATCTGAAAGTCCCCGCATTTCTTCATTTTTCTTTTGAATATACAAAATGGTATTAGTAAGTGCAACATACAATTTAGAATCTTCATAATTTTCATCTTTAAAATCGTTTTCCGTCATATTTCGTGCAATATTCAAATTTTCGATAAACTGTAAATATTCATTTACATCTGATTGTGCATCAGGTTCTTCTAATAGACATTCATTTATTTCTTTTAATGCTTCTTCACATCCGTAATGTTCATATAATGTTGAAAATACTAAACTAGTGTCCCCAATATAGTCGGGTATTAAATATTCAGTAGTTTTATCCGAATTCGTAAAACCCTTCCATTTATCTATATATAATGAGCACAACTGTTGTATGTGATTATCAATCGTATAATAATCACATTTATCAATTATTTTTTGGTGAATATCAGCACATAATGCGCTCACATTTAACTCGTTTGTAGACATGGTTAATATTTAGTTAACTAAATGGTTGATGTTGCTAAGTAATAAGTAACATGTTTAATCAATTTTATATTATAATGAAATTCTATTCTACATATTATCAATTCGCGATGAACGTCTTAAAACAACGGGCTTTTGCTTTTCAAGCTCTTTTTGTTCTTTTCTACGTTTACGAGCCTCCTCCTGACGTGTTCTCTTGTTTAACAACATAATTGCTTCTGCAGCTTCTTGTTCTAGAGCTTTTTGGTTAATAATTGCTTCTGCAGCTTCTTGTTCTAGAGCTTTTTGGTTAATAATAGCCATTATTTTCCCAATTTTATGGAAGTATACTCTTTCTATATTCATAATCATGTCGATAAATTGAGGAACCGTATCATTTATAATATGTTCACTCAACGTATTTTCCAGCTTGCATAAATCCGCTTTATAATCCAAATGTATATTTCGCTCCTCTTTAGAAGCATTTTTGTGAAAACTTACCAAATCAATCTGTTTTAAACGTTCGGCTGATTCTCGGCGATAACCTGTAAAGTCCTTTACCAAATTATCCAGTTCATCCATATTATTTGGATAGAAATGTTGGCGTACCCGACGAGTCGAAAACATTTTGATTAATCGTGACCAGTATACCCAGAAATATTTTTCATAAACATTAAGTTGAATAGCCATGCTTGTTATGTTTTGATTGATTAATAACTATTAAAGTTGATGCTAATAGATTATAGCATAAAAAGCCTTTCAATTTTATGAAAAAAAAGCAAATAACTAATTAATTAGGTTACATATGGGTTTCTACTATTCTATTCAGAGTCCATGTTGTCCTCAATCAACATCTCCCTTTCCTCTGCGGACATGGCGTTAGCCATAGAATCGGATGTCTCTTTTTCGGCAATAAACTGGAGCTTACGTTCAGTCGTATCTTCACCGTCCATCTCTGATTGCATAATCTCAGCGATACGGTCGGCATCGGCGTTGCCATATACGGGTTTAACAGACTGTAATAGAGCTCTCCATTTGATTTCAAGAGTAGTAGGAACGCTGTTATCAGTTTGTGTGTTTGCAGTCATGATATCGAATACTTTTAATAAGTTAACTTAGATGCTCCTAACTTGTAACCAAAAAGGCCTCTCAATTTAATCGGCTCTTTGAATTACACATTTCCTTATAATTCCTCCAATTTATCGGCTCTTTGAATTACACATTTCCTTATAATTCCTCCAATTTATCTTCTATTTCAATTATAATCATTATATATACGATGAATATATACGATTTTCCCATTACAGGAGAACAATATCCCAATGTTGTTCCTGTATTCATCGAAGTCAGTCAAAATTCAAACGTAAAATATGAGTGGGACAATGATAAAGGGGTGTTGATGTTAGACCGTATTTTACATTCATCTGTAGTGTATCCGGAAAATTACGGGTTTATTCCCCAAACATTGTGTGGAGACGGTGACCCGTTAGATATTTTAGCTATTTCGAGTCAACCATTGCAACCTGGAACCATGGTCAATGTGCGTCCCATATGTTACATGGATATGACTGATGAAAAAGGCCATGACGAAAAAGTGGTTGGTGTAGTAGATAATGACCCCTATTATACAGATATTCAAAAAATGGATGATTTACCAAACCATACACTAGCTCAAATTAAGGATTTTTTTGAGACATATAAACGGTTAGAACCGAATAAGTGGGTGAAAGTGGGAGATTGGTATGATCATTCAGATACTATGGATTTAGTGCGTTCAACTCACGAAGAGTATATGAACAAATTATAAAATCTGCGTAATTAATAATTACATGTTTCAATATTGGACGTCATGGAATTTTATGTGGTATTTAGGCGCAAAAAACGGTCATTTTCCTGTAAATAATGCATTAAAACTCTCGATTTTAACTACAAGTTTTTTGGGTGGATTCATGACGTATATTTATCCCAGAAAGATGATAATTCGAGGCGAAGATTCGAATTATAAAGTTCCCTATCCAATGTTACTAGTAGGGGATTTATTTTTTCATCAACTACCACTCTTCCATATATACTATACAGCAAACACAGAAGATACATGTGCATCAAAGGTATTAATACCAATTTATTATTGGACATTTTATAATTTGTTCAATGAAACGGATATGAATAAACTCTACGGTATTCCCATATCCTATTTATACGCAACATCAGCAGTAGTCTTGGGAACAAGTGGTTTATTGTATCACAATTTCAAGGTTAATTTTGGTACTGTTTGCAAATCAATTATGCAAAAAGAATAAATATTTACACACGGACTATGCGCATTTTGCGATGCCCCGTATTTTCTGCATCAAATAGTAATATTTTAAACAAATGTGTCGAGTAGTTATCGAATAAATCCGTCGAATCCAACATATACATACGTTTTACAGTGTTAAGATATACTGTATAACGATATTTCGTATCCGAAACCATAGTTCGATTAAAAACAATACCGCTATGGTGATTTTCGGTAATATCCGGGTTATGAATACAAGAATATAACATATCACAATCCATTTGCACCCGTTGAATGGATTTCACGTCATTATTCAGCCCCTCTATATTTTCAAAATGTCTATGCAAAAATGTGAGTGCACTTTCGGATAGAGTCGCTTTCATAATATCTTTATGAAAACAAATCTGATTCAGAATATCAACAGTACGTCGAATTGGACTTGTGATATGAACATACGAATCTACATTTAAAGTCATGTGTCGAACATCAGACGATTCGTCAAAAAGTTGATATGTGCTATGTGTATTTTTCCATGATTCTAATACGCGGCGTGTTTCATCGTTTCCCGTATTAGACGGTATATTATTAATCGCCTCGCCCGCGATAACTGAACGAAATACTCCGGTTTTTGATTCATATAATGCCTTAGCCGCCGCAGTATTCATATAAACCATCCAGAATGCTACAACGTCGTGACTATCGGCAATGTTTGTGTCTAATTTACATGTGATATTATTTAACGTTTTATAGTTTGGATTTTTTCGCAAAGCCTTTTCTTCGTATCGAAAATTTCGACCAATCTGAACAATTGCGTTGAAAAAACGAATGGTATCCTTGCGAATTTCACCCGTTGAGTTATCGACTATGACTTCCATTGCAAATGTAATTCGTTTCGTTTTCTCTAATAAACTACAAATCCGGTCGGATAATGCAGTCGGAAGCATTGTTTTACGGTCATCTGGTAAATAAATGGTGGAAACTCGCGGGGTCATGTGTTCCCAAAGACCTAGATAATCGAGACAGGTATACACGTTTGCGATATGAATGGTTACTACGGTCGCATCATCATCCGATTGACGTATACTGAAACCATCATCTAGGTCGACACTACCATCCGGGTCAATTGTGAAAACATATTCATCACTATGGTCTTCTATTTTATATCGAGGGTCGGAACAAATGTTTTGGATAATATCTGAATCGGAAACATCTTTTACTTTGCGATTGAGTTCCTTATTCATTTTCGTCACTGAATGAACAAGATTGCGCGTCCATAATTGATAAGTGCAAAATGATTTGAAACAGTCGACTTGACCAATGGTTTCGGTAATAATTCCACATGGGTGTTTCCCGTCCCAGTTAGAAAAACGGAACAAAATATATTTGTTTATTTGTGATTTTTGGAAACCGATTTTTATATCATATGGGACTAAAAATATAGGTAATGTTTTATCATGAGGAATACATTTATACAACACGCGGTTGTTTGTGGAACGACCAAATGTTTGACTTCCTTGTAAAATCAATACACCTGGTATTGACTGATTTTCGCGTATAGGTGAATTTAGAATAGATAGTTCTTGATTAAAAAAAGTAAATTCATCACCGGAAAATAAATTGTTTGAAATTGCGTCGATATTTACCGATATATCCGGCGTAATCGTTGTATCGTCATAATCACGAGATAATGATTGAAATTTATATATTGTTTCCATACACAATGTATACACACCTAATATCTATATCTATTTATATAATATATATGTTAGACATTTCAACAAGCCTGAAACGAAGTGAACCAGTTGATTTTATTTTGATGAAAGGGTTATTTTTTTTATTATTAACAATATGCGGTAATTTTTTTGCTCCAATTCTTAATTGTAACCTACAACATTTACTTACTCATAACATTTATTCGATACATATAATTATTATTATTATTCTATATTTTATGTTAACGTCTTTTTCAGCCACAGTTAGGCCACCTTTCGAACATATGTTAGATGCTATTATAGTATGGACACTATTTATAATATTTAGCAAGACTAGTTTATATTTTTCAAAAGTCATTATGTTTTTACTCGCCACATTATTGATATGTAAAGACTATATCACCTATTATAAATCGTTCAACTTAATAAAATACGATGATACTATCGCGTATTTATCCAATGCATTTAATTATGGTATATATGTAATTATATTAACTACGATAATTGGTTTCATAATATATTTCAAAAAACAATATCGAGACCATTACAAAACTTTCTCAATACTCACGTTTTTGTTGGGAACTGTTACATGTGATTCTATGAAACGAGTATCAGTATAAATTAATTGTATTATCGATAATCACATACAAATATATAATGAATTCAACAAACATACCATTAAATATATTTCAGACATATCATACATTAGACTTGCCTCCACGAATGCGAAAATGCGTCGATAAACTCATCAAAAATAATCCTGAATTTACCCATTATTTATATGATGATAATGATTGCCGACAATTTATAAAAGATAATTTCCCATTGAATGTAGTTCAAGCATTTGATAAGTTGATTCCAGGTGCATATAAGGCAGATTTATGGAGATATTGCGTATTATATATACACGGTGGAATTTATCTAGACATCAAATATAATTGCGTGAATAAGTTTAAACTCATAGAATTAACAACAAAAGAGCATTTTGTAAAAGACCAACAATTAAATGATGTAAACGGTATATACCAAGCACTTATGGTTCATAAACCATACAGTCAAGTATTACATACCTGCATTTCAAAGATTGTAGACCACGTAACCAGTAATTATTATGGATATAACGCATTAATGGTAACCGGCCCCCATCTTATGAAAGATTGCGTTCAGCCAGGGGTCTTAAACAATTATGAATTAGAATTTGCCGGAAGTAAACGGTCTATATTATACAGGGGCGAAGTTGCGTTGCGTATATACAAAGGATATCGAAGTGAATTGAAGAAAACCCAATTAATGCCCCCTTATTATATTTTGTGGGAACAGAGAAATATATATAAACAATAATTATACCATGTTTAACGAATCAACTATATTAATATTAATCGGTTTAGGTGTGGGTGTGGGCGGCATTGCTGGCTTTTGTATCAAACATTTTTGTTTTTCTGATATGGAAATCCATTCTGAGAATGATACAGATTCCGAATTATCGAGTTTTGATACACACGATTATGTGAAATATCTAGAAAATATGTTGAACGATTCTACGATAGTAACCACAGAATCCGTTTCATTACAACCCGTAGATGTAGACAGTCAAAATATTACGCCTGAAATAGTTCATGCAATAGAGGTTACTCCTTCGGCTCCATATTTATCACAGGTGTAAACAATTTAGCATATATATCAGTTATAATTTTATATATTCTGTATTATTTTTGTATTATATCTAGTAAAGGAATAATATAATATGAATGGATTTCATTCTGAATACTTATTAGTATCACAACTCGACAAAAAAACTTATGTTAATATATCTGAGAAAATGAGTAATCTCGAACTATTTTTGTATAATATGTATGATACCATAAAATATTATGTATGTAAAAAGATGATAACAAATAAAACGGTTAAGTGGGATGATAACAAGTTATGTGAGACTTCATATACATATTCAAAACAAGATTACGACCGAAAGGCAGTTTGTCCTTCAAATGTGCAAAATCAAGTATCCAATTTTGCGGATATTTTTGGAAATCAAGTGTGACTCGATAACCACAGTTATAACAAAAATCTAATTATATAATAACAATATGAATGAATATTATTATTATGTTATTTTATGTAGATATATCGATAGAAGGGACCGCGTTATATGTACAAGAAGAGACCGACATCTAATTGCACATAGAATTCCAATACGCCCAATTTTTATGGCGTCAATCTATCTCCATGCGGGAGGACCATGTTATCGATATTGTATTTGTCGGTATTTTGATGAAGTAGACATAATTGATGCATATCAGCGGGAAATAAATCATGGCCCATGGTCTGGGTATTATCCACTGTGATTGCAGTGATTTTGAATATACACGCGATTTTTTGATATATGTCTATACTTTCGTCCAAAGTTCGTCAACTAATCCATATTTCAGACATGTGTCCGCGTCCCACCATAAATCATGCTTCAATATTTCATTCAATTCTTTCCGAGGTATTCTCGAATAATCCTTATAAATCGTTTTGATTTGTTCCATAAGACGTTTATTATTTGTAAAACTATCTTCTAATTCACACATTTTACCCCATGAGCCAGCAGACAATTGATGAACCAACATATATGCATTCGGGCGCATGTATCGTTTTTTACCGACTACACTCATCAATGTTCCAGCAGATGCTGAAGCACCATCAATAATGGTAATTACATCAACTTGACAAGCGATAATAACATCAATCGCAGTAAATGCTGCAAATACAGACCCACCGAACGAGCTAATATGTAAATAAATGGGGATAGGGTCAATGCATAACGTGTTCGCCAATGCTAAATTTTCTTGTTCAACTTCTCGTATAAGTGTAGTTAGAGAAAATATAGAAGCGCG
>Ga0255752_10005647_pt1 | contig 12033 bp, 13 predicted proteins | sample 011ome_25_FD_179952 | JGI IMG/M metagenome (GOLD analysis project Ga0255752, IMG submission 179952) | Coastal salt marsh microbial communities from the Groves Creek Marsh, Skidaway Island, Georgia - 011512CT metaG (version 2) | ecosystem: Environmental > Aquatic > Marine > Intertidal zone >...
CACCTGGTCCAGACTGATAGTTCTCAGAACCACCAGGAGGATTGAGTTGGATAGTTGTGTTTTGATTCTTAGTAGCCAGATTATACATCACTTCATGGATGTTGTCAGGTTCTTTAGATTCCTTTTCAACTTTGGGTTTGCTCTGCTCTTCAATCTTCATTTGCTCTTCACGTTCAAGTTGTTTTTCAGTCTTGACTGGCGGACCAAACCAAGCATCAGTTTGCGGTTCTGTAGGGCAAGCAACCCCAACATAGGGTTCAATGTATTCTAGTGGATCATTTTCAAGTTCCTTACAATCCACTGACTCATCATCAATGGCACACTCCAAGTGTTCTTCTTTTTTAAAAAGTTTGTCTAGAATTTTTTTGATCATGCCAGTACCATCTTCTTAGTGTAGTTATAAGCGTAAGTTTCCCGTGCTCCTTTGATACCCCAACCCAACCAACGATATGCTGGTTTCATATAATATGATACAGTCTGTCCACCACCTTCAAACGTAGGAAGAACTTTCTGGAACTGATATTCATTGATCATATAACGAGTCTGGCATTTAAGTTCGCTAGGATTGCAACCATACTTGTATGCAAAGTTGCCGAGACCTTTGTAACGTGCCAAGGTGGTCCATTGGATCAAACCATATCCACCACGATGACAGTTTGCATATTCTACCCTAGCACCGCCCTCACAGATGTTTGAAATGAACATTGACTCCTGTTGGATGTTACCAAGGATAGTGGCAAGTGCATTGCGGTCACTGATCCTAGTCTCTTCTTGAAGAGTCTTAAGGACATACTTTTCTTCTGGAGTGCAACCAGGGCACTGCCAGGTCTTTACCTTTGGTTCTTCCTTTACAATTTCAGGAGGAGGCACTACTGCCGGTGGAATAGGAGCAGCACTCGCCAACAGCATCGCTACAGATCCTAATGTAAGTGCATTTAACATAAAAAAAGGAGGACTATAGTGTCCTCCATATTATACGATGGTCAGTTGATCGTGTCAACAGCAGCAAGCGCTTTTTGTCGAAGACTCTCTGGGAGAGGTACATACCCAAGAGAATCTGATTTTGCTTGTGCTTCTTCACTCAACATATAACGAAGCGTCTCCTTTACTCCAGTTTTGGATTCAGGATAGGCAAGGATCCAAGTCAAAGATACGATTGGGTAAGCGTTCGCACCTTCAGGGTTAGGATCTGCCCCACGAAGTTTATCATCTAATACAATTTGTGCAAGTCCTGCAGCAGAAGTTTCTGCATTTGCTGTAACAAAGTTACCTGCCTTATTCTGAATAGATGCCTGTTGGAACTTACCACCAGTTACATAACCATAGTTCAGATATCCAATAGAACCTTCAAGGTTCTTGATACTAGCAGCAACACCAGAGTTACCTTTACCAGCAATAGTGCTAAGAGCAGGCCAAGAAACTGCTTTACCACTTCCTACCTTTGCTTTCCATTCAGGAGAGAATGCAGACAAGGAGTTAGTGAAACCTTTAGTTGTTCCAGAACCATCAGAACGGACTACAGGAACAATCTTACCATCAGCACATCCAAGTTCAGACCAGTTAGTGATCTTACCAAGGAAAACATCGGCAAGTTGTGTCTGGGTAATCTTAAGATCACAACCAGGATTGTTATAAGCAGGAACAATAGCACCACCCGTCATAGGGATGTGCACCATAGGTCTCTTTTGTTTTGCATCACTTACGGCACCATCACTGGCACCAAAGTCAACAGTTTCAGCATTAAACTGACGGACACCAGCACCACTACCAACTGCTTGATAGTTTACTTTGTTGCCAGTTTCTTGAGCATACTCCTGGAACCAGGCAGTATACAGAGGAGCAGGGAAGGTAGCACCTGCTCCGTTGAGAGTAAAAGAAGTTTTCTCTGCGTTACCACAGGCAACCATAAGAGGTGTGGCAGCAGCGACTGCTGCGAGTGCTTTGAGTTTCATTTATCAGAACTTATATTTGGTGCCGAGTTCAACTTTCCAATCACGGGTGTCATCACTATCTTGGAAAATGTTCTCCCACTTACCATAAGCGGAGAAAGAATCAGTGATCTTTACTTTACTACCAACTTCAAGAACTTTGAAGGTCTCGCTGTCATTCTTACCATCGGGGTAAGAAACACCCAAACCACCTTCAATGTAGGGCTTCAGTGCCCCTACTTTGGTTTCATAACCAATGCGTCCTTGATGAACGGTTTTCTTATAATCTTCGTCAGTCCCTTTGAATTCATGCTTGGACTCAACATAAGGTCCTGCAAGGGCAGGTGTCGCCAATGCTGGAACAAGTGCCAGTGCGGCAAGTGCAATTGCTTTCATGTGTCTCCTTTGTGGATTACTTGTTTATTATAACAGTCTTTGGTTAATATCAAATTAAGTTGATTTGACATAAACCTTGGTATATATGCACACTTAAATTAATTTTAACCAATAAAAAACCCGCCCACAAAGGACGGGTCACAATCAGTAACAACCGGTTGTTATTTCCTCACTGAAGATCAGAAGGAGTATTTGACACCCAACTTACCACCGACGCCGAGATCATCGGAGTCATCAGCGGTCAGGAAGGAAACCTCGCCATAGACGCCAACGGCATCAGAAACGGGGATACCCAGACCTGCCTTACCAGAGAATTCGGTCTCAGTGTCAGCACCGTCAACAGCGACGATTGCAGGGCCACCTTGGACATAGTAGGAAGCACCGGAGTCACCCAGAGCACCTTCGTAGCCAATATGAAGATCGGTGGTTGCACCGATGTAGTCATCGCCAATCCAACCAGCATTGGTCTCGACATTGACGTATGGGCCGGCTAGGGCAGCAGCAGGAGCGAATGCAACAGCGGCGGCTGCTGCAGCGATAGTCGTTTTGAACATTAGTTTTACCTCGTGTATTTACTTGCGGAATGGTTACCCGCAGATGAAAAGAGACTCGACGTGTCTCGTGTGTATCCTTTTGTTACAGAAAATACTGAAAGACAAAAGGTTAAGTATTTATACTACTTGAACTTGTGGATCTTGTCAACCTTGGTTCGGTTGTCCCGAAGGTTCTGTGATTCGACCCAGATAAGGATCATAGTTCATATGCTCCGTAATGTCAATATTTGCACCATTCTGTGACCACCAGTTGATTAGTGCGTCACGATTGCCTTGGTGAAATGCACCAACATGCTCAGGATGAATCGATGAACCAAGTTCTGTCCTATAGACTAGCAAAGGTATGGCAAAAGTATTACCTGAATTATAGATTAAATCATCAGCAACTGCTCTGGGCTTAACACCCTGATCCAGTTTGTACTTATCACCACGACAATGAAGTCTTACAAGTTTTTCAGCATGGTATCTGTTAATTACGTAACATGCCGTTGAGAAATCATTCACAAATCTTTTATGAAGTCTAATGTGAATGTCACCTGTACAGATAACTGCTATCTGCACAACGTCCCAATCATAGGGAAATTGAGCATAAAAGTCTGACCAAGTGAAATTCCAGAAACGAACTAAGTCTAAACTACAGTCGTCCTCCATCATGACTGCATATGGACTATCAGATGTTTCTAACCAATGCTTTATTGCTTTCAGATGAGATGTGGTACAACCAATCTCACCCGAACTCATATTGGTAGGATATTTTCCTGAAATGATATCACTTAGATCATCATCTCTACCATCATAGGCAGAGATACGAGTGACCTTATCCTCTATCTCCCAATGTTTGAATTGGGATTCCATATGTTCCCATCTTTCAGGTTGCCCATCAAGATTGATACAATAAATTGGACCAATATTCTGAAGTTTGTATGCTGCTTTATTCTTATCCATCACTCTCCAAAACAAAGAATCCATTACCATATGGATATTGATCTATCCATTTTTCCTTTATTGAACCAAATGTATATGAGAATTTGGTTAGTTTAAATCCTTGCGACTCAAACATTTTAATCCACCACTCTTCATCCTTTTTAGTGACATGAGTGATGTCCACCTCATACTCTCTGATTCTAAACCTATCATCATCACCCAAAGGAATCACAAAGAAGAACTGATTGGATTTACTTTTAAAATTTTGTAGCACCTCAGGTAAATCTCTTTCTTCAATGTGTTCCAGCACATCTTTACAGATTAGTAGGTCATAGAATCTATCATTAGGAAGTGAAATATACTCCCTAACATTTGGGTGACAATTTTCTACTGCATATTCACTGATATCCTCACCATAAGCATCACTACCAAGGATGCGAAGAGCATTCACTAAGAAACCCTTTGCACATCCATAGTCAACACAGGTCTTGAATTTAAAATTTTGCTGGATGTCAAGAGCCTCTGGAATAGAGCGAGTTGGCATCCATTTGAAATCTTCATATCCAGAAATATGTTTTCTTACCCCATCCTCATAATAATCTTTTGTAAAAAGATGCATATCAAGCAAAGTCATTGTGTTCAGTATCAGTCAGAATATCATCAATCAATTCGTTTTGAATAGCATACTTGCAGTAGTGACAAGCATGGTGTCTACGTGTTGGACCTTGAGCATAGAACTCTTCAATACCATCAATATCGCAGACAGCAAATTGAGATTCAGGAACGTAATTATAATTGTTCTCAATAGACAATTCTGCCGATGGACATGCGTAGATGTATCCATCGGTAAACAAGAATGGTTTGACCATGTGCATATAGCAATGATCATTTCTACGCTCACCTTTGAAGTTAAAGTCTGACAAGAATGCGTGCTTCAGTTTACGACCACGATCCTTTTCATACTCTGTAATGATACCACGAATGGTTTCAATATCTTTCTCGGTTTCTTTTACATCCTTAATAGCATTGAAAGCAATGCGACAAGGAATACCATTCTCCTCCACCCAGTCTAACATATTAATGAAATTTTCGGTAGTCTGGAACTTCTTAGAAAGAATACGCTTGTTCTTTACGTCAGTCCACTCACCTGTGATGTTAGGGTTCTTGGAAGTCTCCAGGTTTTCATCCCAAACATATGCTGCAGATGGTTTGCAGTTAGTTCCTTCAAAGACACTCAGGTCATAATCATAACCCTCATAGAAACCATACATGCCTAGACGAACCCAGTCAAATAGTTCTACAATGTCTTTCTTGATGGGACGATCAGCACCGAAGCGTGCTCCGTTTGTGCAGATGCCGAGACTAAATCCCAACTCCTTGGCATACTTAACGATTTCTTTGAAGTCTGGGTGGATGCTAGGTTCACCACCACCAGTAAATTCAACACCCGTTACACCAATCGCCTTGAAACTTTCAAGTGCTTGGAATACTTTCTCCGTAGGCATCTTCTCAGAGATGTCTCGGTTTGCAAAGCAGCAAAATGAGCAGGTCAGGTTGCAAGCATTCGTCAGAGAAATGTGTGCCATCACAGGTGATGGTGGCTTACCATGTTGGATATTTTCCAGTTTATCCAAGTGCTTTAGAAGTTTAGTTACGTTGCTACTAAAACTTCTACCCTCTACTTCTTTCTTTATTTTTCTAAGAGATCCATCTTCATTAAAGATATTCTCGCCGTGATAAGTCATAGTTCTTTAATAATGTTTTTTCCACTGATGAATAACTGGAAGGTCCGTAGTTCCTTCGTTAACCTGCCCCAACCAAGGAGCTACTTCGTATTTATACCCTCGTTTATTATAATGATATGTGATATTAGCGTCAACAGCACCCAACAAACGATACTGAAGATTGGGATCATCTCCCATCAACTTATCCATATTTTCTTCAATGTCTCTAATCACATCGTTATAGATCATCCGAAAGGTTTTGGCATTATAGATTGAACCACCGCACATACCATAAACAGATGCCTCATAACCCAAATCATTTATCTCTTTGATAAGTGCTGGGGTAAGAGAATTTGCTCTCCTTACACCTCTCAATTGAAATGGTGGATCAATATCAAAGTGTCTAGTTACATAAACGTCATCCTCAAGGATCATCGTGTAGTCAAGACCGCTTTCATCACATGCAAGTTTTTGTCTCTTCCACCATTCAATGGTTCGGTATGCATCATATGCATGTCTATCATAATTATTCTCAGCATTGCCATAGATGTTCTCTCTCATATGGAAAGAACATCCATACTCATCAGCAATATCTGAAAAGTCATCTCCACCATCAGAGATCATTGTGATTGGATTATCTGGGAAATGTTCCCTGAAATTATCTAGAACAAACCTAGCAGAATTCTTATTGTTATATACCTGATAAAAAACTCCAAACTGAACTTCCATCATTCACCTCCAAAAAGATAATCTTCAATCACAACATAGTCCATCTGCGTGTTATCAAGGACATAAAGTGCGTCCTCAATGGTTGATAAAACAGGCAGTCCTCTGATATTAAATGAAGTATTCAACAAGACATTCGTTTCAGAAATCTTTCCAAACTCATCAAGCAACTCATAGAAATGTGAGTGTGATTCTTCTGTTACTGTCTGCAGTCTTGATGTCCCATCTACGTGAGTAATAGATGGCAAGAACTTTTGATATTCATCCTTCACCATGGGTGCATAACTCATGTACTCAAGGTTATCAAAGTTCCTAGACTCAAAGTACTTTGATGCATCTTCCTTCTTGCAGAAAGGTGCAAAGGGTCTGTACCATTCTCTAAACTTAACTTTTGAGTTGAGAATGTCTTTCATCTGTTCAATATTAGGATCACAGACGATAGACCTATTACCAAGTGCACGTGGTCCTACTTCAGAGTCGCCATAAACAAGTCCAATAATATTACCTTCTTTTATAAGTTTGGCAATGTCTGCCTTTGAGACTTTGGTTGCATTATACTTTTCAATATAGGATTCAAGATTATCTCTGTCCAAAAGTGGTAGCCCAGAGTATGTGATGTTTACTCTCTTGGAGGGAAGTTTGTAAAGGAACATGTGTCCCAGAGATAGACTACCATCATGAGGGTTTGGAGAAACAAACACTTGACGATTCATAGTGTTCTTGACTTTCTCATTAACCAGAACATTGAGTGCTGCACCTCCACACAGGCAGAGAGGAACACTCTGATCATACCTGTCCAACACACTGAAGAATGCTCTCTCAAACGCCTCCTGTGCTGTTGCAGCAATGTCATATGCCTCTTGCTCTTCAAACACCCAGTTATCCATAGGGTTCTTCCATGGATCATCAAGGTTCTTCAACGGAAGACCAGTCAGTTGTGCAAGTTTTTTGTAATCCCTATCAAAGAAGAATTCAGAAAAAGCAGGAACATACTTTTCAATTACCTTACCATATCCACAAAGTCCCATCAGTTTCCCTGACAGAGCAAGTTGATGTCTGCTTTTCTCAGCAACCTCTCTAGCTAGAGATCCACACAGAAGATATCCTCCCCCAAAGTCAGAGGGGATTGATTCCAGTAGACTAACACCACTAGAATTAGCAGAGTAGATATTAAAGAATCCATCATCCCCACCACCATCATAAGAGACAATCAATGCCTCACTAAAAGGAGACTGATGAAAAGTTGCAGCAGCATGACAATGATGGTGTCTGGCAACTGTCCTCACGTTCTCCGTATTGAATACTTCCCTAATCAATGATGGAGGTTGAATCCAACCATCAGAGCATATCAACACAGTCTCATAATTGTTTTCAATACCCCACTCTTCGGTAGCAATGCGCTGACACTCAACCAGAATGTTCCTGATTTCTTCAGTGCTGTTGTCAACATGAAGTCTGAAGTATCTCTTCTTTACAAGTCGTTCAATCTCAATGAGATGGTACTCATCTTTCTCAGCATTGTAAAAAGAAATGTTTGCATCGTGTCCAGCAAAAATGCTTACAATGTTTTTTGGTTTATTGTTATCAATCATCTCATAAACATTTGGTAGAAAATAGTTTTGAATTACACTTGTCCAATCAAACTGCTTTGAATATTCTAAGATCTCTTCTCTATTGTTTACAGAGTATTCTCTGTTCTCAATGATTGCTTTCTCAACATACTCAAGGTCATCAACTTTATCCTCAGGGATTACAGTGATGAACTCCTTACTCAAGTCAAGGTTTGCCGTTGCCCACTGACTAACAACAACACCAAGGCCAGCAGCAAACGCTTCCATGATGACCAGTGAATGTGCCTCACCATCAGATAGAAGCACAAGGTTTCCATAATCAGTCAGATTATCATAAAGATATTCTTTCTGCCATTCGCCAAGATAATTTTTAGACTGATCAAATGCACTATCTGCAATGTTACCAGCATACCAAAGACTATCAATGGACTGGAAATGAGATTGTCTTTTTCTAGAGTCAACCTTTGCTAAAAATAGTGATCTATCAGAAAACTTTGGAGTTTTAGTAACCCTAAAATTATCTGACATAACACCATTAGGGTTTAAGTATAACTTATCAGAAGATATTCCACAATCCCTCTGATAAACCTTATTGATACTGTCAGACAATCCAAAGACTATCGGTTTTATTTGACCAAAAACATCAAAAACCCTTTGCTTATATGGACCCATCATCTCAGGTCTCTCAAGATAAGCAAAGTGAGTTGTTACTGCACAAGGATATTTGATGTAAGGATATAGAGGAACCCAGTCATCATAATTGATATGAACAAAGTCTGGTTTGAACTCCTCAATCATTTCCAGAATTCTCATCGGATCCCCGATGTTTATTATCTGAACTACATGTCCTAGTTTTTCCAGAGTTATTTTATAATCCCAGATTAGAGATTCAACAGCACCCCATCCCTTTGGTGGGATTGGAGTGTTTGGTCCTATGATTGTTATTCTCATCCTTTAATCCAATCCAACACATCAATTTCTGGTTTCCATCCCAAGACTTCACCTATCTTAGTTATGTCAGCAAATGTGGTATCCATTTCCCCAGACCTAGTAGGGATGCTGACTTGATTATCAGAGATAGCATCAGCGATACTCTTAATAGAATAACACTTTCCACTACCAACATTGAAGACTTCACCAGCATGTCCTTTGAGAGGCATCATAGCAGCAAGATAATTTGCTCTAGCTACGTCTTTGACATGAACAAAATCACGACGTTGGGATCCATCACCAACCAGAGTCAGTGGTTCTCCCGCATCTTTCTGTCTTTGGAAGATGCTGATGACAGGCGCATACTGACCTCTAGAAGGGGATCTCTGACCGAAGACGTTGAAATACCTCAGGGTAATGGTTTCCATGCCATACAGGTCATTATACATCTTACAGAACTTCTCTGCTGCAACCTTTGATGCAGAGTATGGATTCAGGCAATCATCAGGTTGAGTTTCTACATTCGGATATGGGTTGTTTCCATATCCAGATGAAGTGGATGAGTAAATAAAACGTTTTACTCCTGCTTCCCTGGCACATTGCAACGCAACTGTTGTTCCAACACAGTTTCTTGTGACAGCATTGATAGGATTTTCAATTGCTGGTTGTAATCTTGACTCTGCTGCTAGATGAAACACATAGTCAACAGAATCATAAAAGGTGCGGGTAAATTGATAGTTACCAACATTTTGTTTTACATAGTGAACTTTGTCATTAAAATAAAACTGATCGTTGTTAGCACTCGTATCATCAATAACAACTACTTCATGACCTTGATCTACAAGATAATCTACAAGATTAGATCCAATAAATCCTGCGCCGCCAGTAACCAAACTTTTAGTCATAATTTTCACACACTAACATTTTTTCATTGACAGACTGGTGAATCTGAGTCTTCAGTCTAGTGCTTGAATAGTCATGGTTCTCTCTATCCAACCAAACTATCTCTATATCTATATCCTTTCCAGTATAAGAACCATCTTTATAGTCTGTTCCTAAGAAACGAATATCATAATCATCAAGGTAAGAAAGGAATGTATCTTCTGCTTGATATACTACGACATCATCAACATATTTGATTGCCTTAAGAATCTCCTTTCTCTCTTCAACACTTTGAACTGGTTTCAGTTTATGTGGTCGTGCCATTGAAGGATCTTCGTGTAAGGCAACAGTCAGATGATTACAATGTTGCTTTGCATCAGCAAACATTCTGATGTAACCAGGATGCATAACATCAAATGCACCAGCAATAATACCTTTCCTCTGAGGTTGAGTCTTAATCCAATCCTCTACATTGGCACCTTTGTCATCAATAAAAATATCAGCAGATGGTTTATGGAACATAGGTTCCAGTTCATGGTACTTGACACCCCATCTCTCCAAGAATTCTTGTGTAAGTCCAGTCCAATCTTTACCAGACCCACGGCCACGAGCAGTCATGATAATAATTTTATTACCTTCATCGTAAAGACGATTGACTGTTTCTACCATAAAGGGAATAGGAGTTGAATCCCAATACCTTTGGTTATGTCCGTCAGGATCACAAGGAGTATTGCAGATAGTGCCATCTAAATCAAAACAATATTTCATACTACTCCATGCAAAAAGATTTGGTGACAACATTCTACCACACCATATGATTGACTATTGATGTGATAATTAAACAATGCATTTTTAGACCTAGACCTCAAAGGGTTACCAGTGGAGAATCCAGTCAATACACCATAAGCAATGTCATTATTTTCGCAATAACCCTGACACTTGAGAATATTCTCCGACTCTCCACCAGAACTCATCAAGATAACCAAAGTATCTTTTTCTACGTGATACTTTAAGAACTCCAAATAAGCATTCTCATATCCATAGTCATTTGCCAACATGGTAAGCATTGACGGATCCGAGAACACAGATACCCTCTTCTTATGAAATTTCATATAATCTTGAGAGATGTGAGAGGCAACTGAGTTGCTACCACCATTTCCCAGAATCATAATTCTATTATGAATAGAGAATGCTTTTTGAAACTTTGCGAACTCAATGTCCATGTGAGCACATCGCAAAGCATCAATGTATTCCTCAAAAGGATTGCTCATACGATTCTTCCTAATACTCCATCAGCAGTAACATTTATTTTAACACTATCAAACGCAGTAGTCAATGCATCTTTTTTTGAAAAAGTCAAGAAGAACCCTCCATTACCAGCACCACATAACTTATGAGCAAGAACTGTTGGATTCTTTTCTAATGCACGATCAATCTCTTTTATCTTTGTGTTCTCAGTAATCGCAAAACTAGTTTGCTTCTTCTGATTCCAACCCTCACTCATGATACCAAAGAACTCATCAGAATTATTACTGATGATTGAATCATGTGCCATATCAACTGTGTCTAACAATGGTTTTACCTTATGAAGATTGTTAGTAACGCTCTTCAAAATCTTTCTAGAGTTTCTAGTTACACCCGTGAATACAAGGTGCATGTCATACTCATTGAAAAAATTTGTCGGTAGAAATTCATACTTGATACGGTAATCATCTAAAAATTCTATTCTCTTAAATCCTCCCACTCCACATCCATAAGGATCTTGATACCCACAGAAAGGATTGAATTCTATTTCAAGTTGATGAGCCAGTTTACAGATGTCCGTCTCTGTCATTTCTTCTCCATGAAACAAACAGCAGGCTTTAATCAAACTAATAATATAAGATGATGAGGATGCCAGACCACTCCCCTGTGAATATGCATCACTAGTAAGTAAAACATGAACAGGTGGCATATCAAAGTGATCTAGAACTACTCTCACTACATCGTTTTGTATTTCATCAACAGATGAAACCTCCTCTCTTCTAGAGTAATTAATAATGTATTTGTGCTCTTTTTTATTGAGTCCAAACTTATCTTGACTAAGAGTTACATAAGTTTTTAAATCGCAGGTAAAACTAATGACGGATCCATATCCATATTGTCTAACAAAAAATGGATTATCGGTTGATCCGCCAAACAAAGATATTCTAAGAGGGCATGATGATATGATCATTAAATTGATTCTATAATTTTTTTATACTTCTTGATGATGTTTCCCCAATCAAAATTATTATAACAATACTCTCTAATCTCTTTTCTCATTGTCAAAGAGATCTTTCTATTCTCTTTAATTTTTTCATCAATATATTCAACATCATCAATACGATCATCTGGAATAACAGTTATGAAAGGTTGT
>Ga0255752_10005648_pt1 | contig 12030 bp, 7 predicted proteins | sample 011ome_25_FD_179952 | JGI IMG/M metagenome (GOLD analysis project Ga0255752, IMG submission 179952) | Coastal salt marsh microbial communities from the Groves Creek Marsh, Skidaway Island, Georgia - 011512CT metaG (version 2) | ecosystem: Environmental > Aquatic > Marine > Intertidal zone > Salt...
GCCAACCCGGCGGAATACAAAGGATACTGCGGAATCGGCACCAACATCGCGTCTTGCTTCCCACGAATGAGTAACGTTAACATGTAATTCACCCCAGAGGAAGCTCCATCCAAAGTATAAATCATCTCCGGATCGGCTTTGTGTCCGTCTCTCTTCTCCAAAAACGTCGCGATTTGCTCTCTCACGTACTTCAACCCTTTCGACTCCGTGTACGCCCCCGTCCCTCCAGCCGTGTTCGCTAAAACCTCCTTCGATCTCGCGATGACATCTTCCGGAAAAATCTTCGAGCACTCCGGCGAGTCTAACAAATCTGGGTAATCGCAAATGGCCATGATTTGACGATAAAACGTGATTGGTTTTTGCCCGAGCGATTGCGGGTTCCCGATGTTGCACAGGACGATATCTTCAAACGGCAACGAAGACGGGTCTTTCTTCAACTGTAAAGCGAGTTCGCCGGCTCTCACCACGATGGGACCTCTGACCGCGTATTCCGCGGTCAGGACGTTCTGGTTGATCGTGTTTGCGTTCACTGGATGCACCATGATGTTTGTTGTGTTTATTGATTTTTGGATTAGAGAAAAAAACGTTCCCCGCTGGTCGTCCTTTGGATAAAAATCGAAATGGTATTCACGACGCTACTAAGAACACGTGTAAACCGCGTCTCGAAAAGAAGGAACAAAAACTGACGCGACGTTGTTTCTTTTGTCGCTTTGTATCTCTGAAACGAAAAGTGGTGTCGCAGAAAAGTGTCGTTGAAAATCGCAGAGAAGAAAGAACTCCTGTTGTGATTTGTGATGGTGCGTGTTTTATTTGTGTGTGACGTTTCAACGAGAAACGAAAATCTCTCTCTTTTTTCTGCTGCCACGTCTCTCTCTCTCTCTGACAAATTTTTTTTTTTTTCTTCTTGCTGCGGTGGAAAAGAAAGACAGACCAGCGTCGTCCAAAATCAAAAAAGAACCTCCTTTTTTCGTGAGTGAAAAAGTCACATCCTCGTTTGAAATTTTTGCTCTTCTTTCTCTCTGTCGTCGTACGCGTTTGAAGCGCACGAAGAGGACGGAGTGACTTTGACGAGCGGACTGTTCTACGGAAAATGCATTTTTGGAGCGGTTTCCCACACACCTTGCATTTCTATTCTTTTAATGCGAGCGTGCTGTTATTCCTCGCACGCGAAGCTGTTTTTGTCGTCGTGCTGCAGGAGTAGTCGCGCGAAGAAGCAAAGCGCGAGAATACTAAAAAGCATCGCGCACGCGCGTGTGTTATCATCACACGACAGGAATACGACGACGACGACGACGATTGCTTTTGGTTCGTTTCCCGGGAGGAGACCAATTCAGAATTATTGCGTAGCACAAAACGACATCATAAAGACGAAGATAAAGAAGCGCAAGTTTGCGACCACCTCTGCCACGAACAACAACAACAACAACAACACCAACGCTTTGTTTTCTGTCGGAGGTTTTAGTCGATCACCTTTCACGGATCCACCGAAAACGATGAAGGAAAACGCGGAGATTGTTTTGACACGAAAAGAGGACGAGGTGTTTTCGTTGCTCTTGGATGTGGTGAATAACGAGAAGAAAGGAGAAACTGATGATGGTGGGAAAGCGACGACGAATGTGGCGAGTTTGACGTTGCGAGTGGCGGGAGGATGGGTGAGAGATAAATTGCTCGGGTTGGAATCGAACGATATCGACGTCGCTTTAGATAAGTGTTTGGGCGCGGAATTCGCGGCGAAAGTGAACGAGTATTTAACGAGTAAAGGCGAAGAAATCAGCGGCGTCGGCGTGATACAATCGAACCCGGAACAGTCGAAACATCTCGAGACGGCGACGATGAAAGTCCGAGACGTGTGGTTGGATTTTGTGAATTTGCGCTCGGAGTCGTACGCGGACGAGTCGAGAATTCCAACCATGAGTTTTGGAACGCCTTTGGAGGATGCCATGCGACGGGATTTGACGATTAACGCGTTGTATTATAACTTGAACGAGAAGAAAGTGGAAGATTTTACCGGGAAAGGGATCGAGGATTTGAAAATCGGGTTGTGCCGGACGCCGTTGGAGGCGAAGAGGACTTTCGTGGACGATCCGTTGCGGGTTTTGAGAGCGGTGAGGTTTGCGTCCAGGTACGCTTTCACGTTGGCGGAGGATATTGGAGTGGCGGTGGAGGACGAACAAGTCAGAGAAGGGTTGAGAACGAAAGTGAGCAGAGAACGAGTCGGGAAGGAAGTGGCGGGGATGTTGCGAGGACCAAATCCGCACTTGGCGGTGGAGTGGGTGACGAAAATGAAAATGGGCGGCATCGTGATGGATTGCGAGGAGACGTTCTCGATGGAAATGCAAGAGTTTGGCGTGAAAGCAGTCGCAGTCGGGATGCGAGTCGCCATGGCGTTAAAGATGTTTGAAGGGGTCACGGAAGGCGCGGATGGTAGCGAGGAGACCGATCGCAAAGAACGGTTTTATTTAGCCTTGTGGCTGCTAGGATTAAGAGAGAGTAAAGCGTTTACGAAGAAGAAGAAAGAAGTTCCTTTGAGCGAAGTGGTCGTGATGGAATCGTTAAAGTTACGAAACAAGGACGCGGAGAGCGTCGTGCGAACGCACTCGAATATCGACGGGACGAGAGATGTTATTTTTGACAACTTGAAAACGTTCACGAGAACCGAAGCTGGATTGAAAATTCGTTCGATCGGGAAAGATTACGATATAGTTTTTATCGTCGCGGCTGTAGAAGATGCGTTAAAACAACAAAATAGTGGTGATATCGACGAAGGTGCCGTCGCGGAAAGCGTCGCCGAAAAGTGCAAAGAGGCGTTTTCGAGAGTGAGAGACGAGTTTGAACTTGTCGATAGAAAAGATAGCGTTGGTAATCCGTGGGAATTAAAACCCGTTCTAGATGGTAAAGAGGTGATGAAAGCAGTAGGAATGGAGAAACCTGGACCGTTGTTAAAGCAATGGATAGAGAAAACCGTGGAGTGGCAGTTTGAGTTTCCGGGAATGGATAAAGCGCAGTGCGAAGCCAAACTCAAAGATTCCAGTCGAACGTAACATTTAGAATGTTTATGAATTGGAAGTACTGGTACAAGAAATACACGTCAACGCGTGCGCTAAAAACATATCTAACCTAGGTACTATGCAAATCTAATCTGCTACAATGCTATTACCACCAGCTGAAATCTCCGTTCGTTTCTTTTGCCAAAGATGCAAAAGCGCTCACGTCTCCTTTCGTCGTCGATTTGACGAGAACTTTGACGCCTCCTTTCTTTTTTTTCGTTTTCGTTACAACTTCAGACCAAGCGGATGCGAGAACTGATGCCGAAGCGACTGCGACAGCTATAGAAACGGGCGTGACGCGATCAATCGTTCCAAGTTTGGTCTTCCCGCCTTCGTCGAAAACGGCATCGCCTTTCTTGCCGACGCCTTTCTTCGGGAACCTCAGAACGATTCGAGTCGATATCGTCGCGGTATCATCGTCGCTCGCTTCATTACCAATGAAAATAGAGCGCACCTTTTCGACGTTCGCTCCTCGCCAAATACCCAAATCGATCCACTCGCAGACACCAGCCGCGTACGCGCCACGCGTTACTAGTGATTTTAACACAATTGGTGCCCAATTGGCGTTAAAATACAACGACGCGCCGTCGTTGTTTGGTCTCGCCACCGCGCACACTCGAAACCTTTGTTGAAGCACAGAAAGATCAATATTTGCGGCCGATGCGATATCACTCATATCAACGCCGGCTAAATGTCTCGCTCGAACAATCTTCGCATCGCGGCGCGCATCGGAAATATCTTTTTCGCTCGGTGGTGTCGAAGAGAGATTTCTTTCGTCTCCTTCTTTTTTTGGCGGAGGCGCGACTTGATCGTCGGCGTAGACTCTTCGTGGATCTACGGCAGCAAGTGCAGCGTACTGCACACCGTCGCCGTTTCCACCGAACCGTTCGATTTGTTTCTTTACGGTTTTAATCTTCTTAAACTTGATTGATGTCCGAAGCGTTTCGTTGATGAGTTTCAGCGCCAATTTACCCGCGACGTCGAATCGCGCGAGATTCGCGATTTCGTCGTCCGGAAAGATCTCTCGCACACGTTTCGGTAGCGCGTTTACGTTACATAAAACTGATGGCAACGCCGCCGACGCACTTTTTTCGTCCCTACGATATAATAAATACGTCGCGTCGTGCACCACCGCCGCTGACTTCCAGGCTTTCGTCATCGATCTCGACCCTCGATTTTTACCGAACCGGTGTAAAGGCAACGCGCGGATGGCCACGTGGTTCTCCATAAACGTCGAGTCTACTCCCAACGCGTTCACGAGCTTCGATGTATTCTCCGCCTCGATTCTCTTCTCCTTTTCCGTCAAACTTTGCTCTTTGTTCGCGGAGGAAATAGAAGTCATGACGAACCTGTGCGTATTGATTGTTTTATCAAATTAAAACGTTTTTAAGAAACGAGTAAGTACAAAGCGCAGCTCGCACGCAACGCGCGAGAGAGAAGAGAGAGAGAAAGAAAGAAAGAAAGAGAGGAGAAAGCACGCAATAATCAAACTCATCATTATTCATGCCTCAGTGCGTACTGTCAGGTAACTAAATCGCGTGTCGCCATCGTGTTCATCTCGGATTGGCTGGGTGCGTGTTTATTCTTCATCGGCATCGAGCGTAAAGCGAGCGAGAGCGAACGAAATATAAAATCGAGACGCAAAATCGAAAGAAGAAGAGAAAAGTGAGCGCACCTCTTCGCCAACCACTCGTGCGTGGCTAACTTCCCGCGCTCTTTTCTCCACGACTCTTTCCTCGTCTCTTTCCTTCGCTTCTCGCGAGGAAGACGCTCCTCCTCGTTTTCGTCCTCGTTTCCTCCTTTTCGTTTCCTCTTCCTCTCGTCTCGTTGCCAAAATTTCCAACTCCTCGGACTGGTGGCTCTCCTCCTGCTCTTCCCGCTCACGGCGGAGCTCCCGAAGAGATCTTCGCCGAGTTTACGTTTCAAAGAATGGCACAGGAGTTTTGTTTCCGAGACGCGCGCGTTGAGGAACTCGCGGACGAGGAGGTACCGAGGCACACCATTCCGAAATGGAGAACCACCGCTCGGGTGGTGTTCCATTTCCGATTGGATGATTACGCTCTTTTCCCTCTCTCGAGACGAGGATTACGACGTCAGACGACCTCCTCTGCGAGCGAAAGCAAAAATCCAATGCACGCAGAAGACGCGGCTCTTTTCGACGAACACAAAAGCGTGCATGCAGTAGAGTCGCGCGTGGTCGTGCTTTTCCGCACGTGTTCGTGTGCGAAAACTCTCTCTCTCTCTCTCTCTCTCTCTGAGGAAAGCCGTCGGTCTTTTTCTCATAAAAACCCTCTCACAGGACAGCTTTGAAACGACTTTTGTATTCGCTTTGCTTTCGAGAGAGAGAGAGAGAGAGAGAGAGAGAGAGAGAGAGAAAGGACGAGAGACGAATAGTGCGCGAGTAGTGCGCTTGAGTATTGCAGAGTTCTCTACACAGAGCACACGCATACACGAATCGATTCACAAATCTGAGAACATCATCATCATCATCATCATCATCATCACCATCGGGCAAGAATCGAATCTCAACGGAGAGAAAAAAGCATCGTCGACATCATGACGAAAGAAGAAGAAGCAACCACTGAAACGGCGAAAGAAGAGAAAACCCCGGAGCAGCTCGAGAGAGAGGCGAAGAAAAAAGCAGCCAAGGCGGAAAAGGATGCGAAATTCGCGGCGAAGCAAGCGGCGAAAGCAGAAAAAGCAGCAGCACAAGCAGCAGCGCAAAAAGCGAAAGCGAACGATGAAGGCGGTGGTAAAGTGAAGAAGGAGAAGAAGAAAGCGGAAGCGAAAGGACCTTCGCCGCAGGATGTGCTGGCGTTGGAAGACGCGCTGAAAACGGAGAGAGGGAAAAAGAAAAACACGACGACGGTTCCGATGGCGACGAGTTATAATCCAGTCGCGGTGGAAGCCGCGTGGTACGACTGGTGGGAGGAGAAGAAGTATTTCGAAGCCGTGAACGGGTCGGAGAAACCAAAGTTTGTGATTGTGATTCCACCGCCGAACGTCACCGGCGCGTTGCACATCGGGCACGCGTTGACGAACTCGATTCAAGATACGATCGTGAGATGGAGGAGAATGAGCGGGTACGAAGCGTTGTGGGTGCCCGGGACCGATCACGCGGGGATTGCCACGCAAACCGTCGTCGAGAAGAAGTTGATGAGAGAAAACGGAATCACGAGACACGATTTAGGGAGAGAGAAGTTTCTCGAGAAGGTGTTCGAATGGAAAGGCGAGTACGGCGGGAAGATTTTTAACCAGTTGAGGAGGCTCGGCTCGAGTTTAGATTGGACGAGAGAGGCGTTTACGATGGACGAGAAGTTATCAAAGGCGGTAAAAGAGGCGTTCGTGAAGATGCACGAAGACGGGTTGATTTACAGAGATAATCGTTTGGTAAATTGGAGTTGCCAGTTGAAGACGGCGATTTCGGATATCGAGGTGGATTACATCGACGTGGAAGGACCGACTATGTTGCAAGTCCCAGGACACTTGAAGAAAGTTGAGTTTGGGGTGATCACGTCGTTCGCGTACAAGATTAAAGACGATCCGAACGACGACGAGTTGGTCGTCGCGACGACGCGTATTGAAACCATGTTGGGCGACGTGGCCGTTGCAGTTCACCCAGATGACGAGAGGTATAAGAAATACCACGGCAAAACGTTAGTTCATCCGTTCGATAGTTTGCGAGAAATTCCAATCATTTGCGACGAAGTCTTGGTCGATATGGAATTCGGTACCGGTTGCGTGAAGATTACCCCGGCGCACGACCCGAACGATTTCCAAACTGGAAAAAGACACGATTTGCAATTCATCAATTGCTTTACGGAAGATGGGATCATCAACGACGTCGGTGGCGAGTTGTTCAAAGGCATGAAACGTTTTGAGTGCAGAGTTGCGATTGAGAAAAAGCTGGAAGAGCTCGGTTTGTACAGAGGTAAAGCGCCGAACCCGATGAGACTCGGTCTCTGTTCGCGATCGAAAGATGTCATCGAACCGATGTTGAAACCGCAATGGTGGGTAAACTGCGCGGATATGGCGAAAGATGCGTGCGACGCGGTCAGAGATGGACGCATGGAGATTATTCCGAAAGAGCAAGAAGCGACGTGGTTTCGGTGGTTGGAAAACATTCGCGATTGGTGCATTTCCAGACAGTTGTGGTGGGGCCACAGAATCCCAGCGTTTTACGTCAACTTTGACGACGATCAAGAAAACAACGGCTTGCCGGGCGGAACAAGCGAAAAAGTCGACCGATGGGTCGTCGGGAGAGACGAAGCCGAGGCGCAAAAGGAAGCCGAGAGGAAGTTTCCGGGAAAAAAATTCACGTTGGCGCAAGACGAGGACGTATTGGACACGTGGTTTTCGTCCGGCTTGTTCCCGTTTTCCGTCTTTGGATGGCCAGACGAGACGCCAGATTTGAGAGATTTCTACCCGACGTCGTTGCTTGAAACCGGGCACGATATTTTGTTCTTTTGGGTGGCAAGAATGGTCATGATGGGCATGAAGTTAACTGGTAAAGTACCGTTCAAGCAAGTTTTCTTACACGCCATGGTGAGAGACGCACACGGACGAAAAATGTCCAAATCGTTAGGGAACGTCATCGATCCAATCAACGTCATCGAAGGTATCTCGCTGGAAGCGCTTCACGAAACCTTGGCTAATGGCAACTTAGAAGAGAAAGAGTTAAAGAAAGCGACGGCTGGGCAGAAGCAGGATTACCCGCAAGGTATCCCGGAGTGTGGAACCGACGCGCTTCGATTCGCGTTGATGTCTTACACTGGACAGGGCAATGACGTCAATTTGGACGTTTTGCGTGTGCATGCGTACAGGCATTGGTGCAACAAACTTTGGAACGCAATCAAATTCGCCATGGCGAATTTGGGCGATGCGTACGAACCGGTCGATAACGAGTACACCGAGTTGGACGTTTCAGACTCTTCCAGTCCGATTGCGGCACGATGGATCATCTCGCGTTTGAACAACACGTTATCTATCGTCGACGAATCGATGGAATCGTACAACTTTAACATCGCCACCGATGCTATTTACCAGTTTTGGAAAAATGATTTGTGCGACGTGTTTATTGAAATAATCAAGCCGACGATGGACGGCAACGACGAAGCGGCAAAAAAGAAAACGAGAGACGCGTTGTGGGTCACACTTGAAGCCGGTTTAAAGATGTTGCATCCGTTTATGCCGTTCGTCACGGAAGAGTTGTGGCAACGCTTGCCGAGAAAACAAAACGCGAACACGCCGCAATCGATTATGATTGCTGCGTATCCGAAAGCTCAGGAGAAGTGGGTGAACGAGAAGGTCGAAAAGTCTATGCGAGACGCGATCGATTTTGTTAAATCCTTGCGATCCATGAAAGCCAACTACAACGTTCCGGCGAAAGCTAAACCGAACGCGTACGCGAAATGTTCGGATCAAAACGTCGTCGATGCCATTCGAGAGAATTTTAGCGGTATCCAAGCGTTGGCTTCCGTTGGCGATATTACCATCGATGCAAGCGTTGACGCGCCGGTCGGGTGCGGTGCGGTCGTCATTAACGATCAGTTAACAGTCTACCTCGAGTTGAAAGGCCACGTCGACGCGGAGAAAGAAACGAAATCGGTCGAGAAAAAATTAAAATTAATCTCGGAATTGAACGCAAAGTTAGAGAAAACCATGAGCGAAGATTCGTACGAAGAGAGAGTGCCTGAAAACATCCGCGCGCAAAATAGCGAAAAGTCTGAGTTGCAAAAGCAAGAGATTGCCGCGTTGGAGAAGACGATTGAAGACTTTAAATTACTGTTGACGTTGTAAAGTTAGAGACAAAATAATAGTATTGAACACACACACATACGCGGGGAAAACATTTTCGCATATCGCATAGTATACATCTATTTTTACGCCGATGCTGTTTTTACAGGCACGTCTTCCCGACTTCCCCATTCACACCAGGATCCGTCGTAAACTTCCACGTCGTCTCTGCCAACTTCGTGCATTCCTAACGTTAATATACACGCGGTCACCCCGGTGCCGCACGTCGCCACAATTTTCTTGGATTGATTGTCCAACTCCATCCCAGCCGCTTCGAAGACTCGTTTTAACTGCTCCGCGTCTTTAAACTTCCCTGTCCCTGCATCTAAAACTTCCGGGAACGGAACGTTCTTCGAATTTGGAATAGACCCACACGCCAAACCGGCTCTCGGTTCCGCTGTTGTTCCGTCAAACCGTCCTTTCGGCCTCGCGTCTACGCACTGCTTCGCGTTCGTTTCGCACACGTCTTTCTTCACGCTCTCTATCGTCGCTAATCGGTTCAAATCCAATGTCGCTTTATACTTTGTCGTCACAGAATCTTCTTTTTCGTATGCCTCCACGCACGCTCTCTCGCTCTTCTCCACCTCGTCCATCCCGATTTCGTTCGTATCCATCCCATCCGCGTCCTCCGAGTACAGTTTCTCGTACGCTTTGAAGCCGCCGTTTAACACTCGCACCGAACCGCCGTGGCCAAACACTTTAAACATCCACCATAATCTCGCCGCGCTAAAAATACCGCTCTCCGCTCGATCGTAAATCACAACTGAAGAATCGTTCGTAATACCTAACGCGTCGCACGCCATCGCGAACGCGCGCGCGTTCGGCAACATGTGCGGTAAATTTTTCTCCTTCAAATCGGAGACTTTATCGATGTCAAAAAACTGCGAATGTTTTATCCTCTTCGTTTGAAACTCAGATTTCGGTACGCGTTGGACGAACGGCATGTACCAACTCGCATCGAGGATAACTTGCGAGGAGAGCGTTTGGCGCAACTCTTCCGGTGAAATCAACGCGCTCTTCTTGGATACCATTTTGACGACGACGACGGTGCTTTTTGTTCGTGATGACGATGAAGATGAAGATGATGAAAGACGTCGACGATATCGATCGGCTGCAAAAACAGAGATTGAAGAAGGACAACACGCTGACGACGACGACGCTCGCGATTGAACAACGACGGGGTACGAGGTTTTTTGGTGCGTTCGCGCGGCGGGGAACATGTACTCTCCCAAAACTGAAGACGTTTTTCTTTTGCAGCAGCTTTGCGTTTCTCTCCTTTTTTATTATTCCAAACTATTTCAAACTATTCTTCTACGTAAATGCGCCTACAATCGCGTCGACGGCGACGACGGCTGGCTATCGGTTTTGCTCTTCTTTGGTCCCGTGCTAAACGGTTTCTTCAGACCTGCTTGTTGTTGTTGTTGTTGTTGTTGTTGCTGATGTTGTTTTTGCTGCCGCGGCGGCTGAGCGTTCGAGAACGGGTTCGAAGAAAAGTGAAATCCGTTGCTTCGCGAAGAGTCGTTGTTGCTCGTGGATGATCCCCCGTTGTTCTTCTTCTCCGACGGCGACGACCTGCGGCGCGTGCCACTCTTCGCGTGAGCTCGATTCCACGTCCTCTCGGTGCTTTTAAAGTCGTCTTGTTCTTGTTTGGAAAATTTCGCCTCGGGGGGTGTTTCCGGCCTTCTCCGCGGCGGTTGCTTTCTTCCGAGCGGTTTACCATTTTCCGTCCACCTCTTGAGCAAGAGAACCAAGGTTTTAAATATTTCCTCGTTGAGAACTTTCTCCTCTTCCGTCATGTTTTGCGACTTATCCGGGTGGAACTTTCTTTGCGCTCTTTTGTACCACGTCTCGATGGATGCGCGATCGATACCAATCTCCTCTTTCATCGTCAGCGTCAGAAAGGCGTGTAAATCATTCTTTTCCGCGTGCTCATACGCTCCAGACTCGCGTAAATGCTTCATAGCCTCTTCTCGCCATCGTTCGCGCAGAAGGTTTTGCTCTTCTGATCGTTCGTTCTCTCGCTTCAATTCTTCCATTCTATTTTGCACCCTCGCCTTCTCTTCTCTCGTCTTCTTCTCCTCTCGTTCTCGTTTCGTTTCCTCTCGTCGTCGTTTTTCCGCTTCTTCCTCCTCCATCTTCCGTCGTCTCGCTTCTTCTTGCTTCTTCGTTTTAGAGACCACGCGCGTGTACTCGTTCGAAGGCGACGTGATTTCCTCCTCGCCCTCGTCGCTCTTCGTCTGCGCCCAGGACATGTCCTCCGTCCCGTTCGCGCTCTTCGTGGTTTTGCTCGGCGTCGTCCCCGGAGCAACCGGCGACGTCCTCGTGGACGCCGAACGAGCCGGCCGCGCGGCAGAGGCAGTTGGGGACGAATCCGCCATCTCCACGTCCTCTTTCTCCTCCTTTGTTTCCTTCTTCTTTTTGCTCTCTTCTTCAATCTCTCTCAGCGCTTCTTCCACCCTTCGCTTTACCGCGGTTTCCATTTCCTCGACGAGTTTTTTCTGTTTTTTCTCCAGCTCCGATATTTGTTTCTCTTCTTCCATCCTCGTCGTCGTCCTCGTCGTCGTCGTCGTCGTCGTCCGATGAATTCGACGACGACGTCGAGACCCGTTCGCATCACCGAGCAGGAAAAAAACAATCGCAATCGCACCCATCACCCACGGGGACACACGCAACGGTTCCACCAAGAACTCGAAAATCGCGAACATCGGGGCAAAACGCATCGTCGTCATCATCTCGTCGTCGTCGAGCTAAAACTGCCGCGACATCAATCGCAACGATAGAAGAACACCACCTCGTGGAGAATACGGTATAAAGGAAATCAAATATCAAAACTCTTCTGCGGATATATACATATGTATTCCTGCAGTGGTTCTTTTCCAAAAAAACATCCGTGTGCAGAGAAAAAGACCGGCCGGTTCTTTTTTCTTTTTTCATCAAAAAAAGTTTTTGTTTTTGTTTCGAGAAGACTGTCAGACTGTTGAAAAAACGAAAGAAAGGGATCATCTGCGCTCGACCTCATCATCACATCAGCGCTCTCGATTGAAGAACAACAACACGCCTTCTTCTCCTCCCCTCTTCTCGCATTTCCTCGACGACGACAAATACCTTTTTTGCTGAAAACAACGAACCTTTCTTTGTGGTGCGCTCTCTCGTCGTGCGAAGCGTTCTTCCTTTGGTGGTGAATTAG
>Ga0255752_10005649_pt1 | contig 12029 bp, 16 predicted proteins | sample 011ome_25_FD_179952 | JGI IMG/M metagenome (GOLD analysis project Ga0255752, IMG submission 179952) | Coastal salt marsh microbial communities from the Groves Creek Marsh, Skidaway Island, Georgia - 011512CT metaG (version 2) | ecosystem: Environmental > Aquatic > Marine > Intertidal zone >...
CTGTTGTTTGGACCTGTTCCGGCTCTGTGTATGAGACCCATTGTGTCTGCCGTGTGTGGCATGATTATGAATTCTCGTATCTTCATTTCTTCTTCCTGCCCGCACAGTGAGCCTTCTGTGAGAATCCCTTGGGGTTGCTACAGTTTATGGACTTCTTGTATTTCTTTGACCAACCTTCGACCCTGTATGGGTATGCCATCATTGAATGGTATCCCATCTTTGATCTGCCCTTGGCTTGTTTCTGATATTTGTTTAGGATCTTTTCTACGTCGGGGTGTACGTATTTTGTCGCCAGTATCTCTTTAATTCTCATTGATGTCTACAGAACCATGTCTGGCATCTTTTGTGGGATTGCCGTCTTTGAGGATCCTTGCCCATGTTGTCATGTTTATCGTGCAGTTTTTGACTTGCTCTACCGTGTCATCATCTTGTGTTATCTCGTCTATGCCCTGTGCTTTTGATTCTATGTTGCACTGTGGTGGTATAGTAAATCCAAAGTTCGAAGCCGCTGAATACAGGACTCCGTGAATGTGTTGGAAACCATCACCGCCACCCGAAACCAAACTACCAAACACCTTGTTGTACATGGGTTGGTGCTTGTTGTCTTTGGCCCAACTGTATATTGGATCTAGTCTCTCCAACATGGCCTGTGTGTGGCAACTGTGTTGACCCCACCAAATTGGTGTTGCGAATATGACTCCGTCTGCCTTGAACATCTTCATTAGTTCGGGCTTCAATTCGTCATTGACATCTGCGGTCGATCCCTCGTAGTTTAAATCTCTCAAAGTTATGATCTCACACTCGTGTCCCAATTTCTCAAATGCCAGTTGTGTCATCTTGCACACTGAAAATGTGTTTGACTCTGCATCTGGTTTTAGGCTTCCGTTGTAGATTATGAATTTCATTCCGCCGCCCTCAATGTTATCACACCACATGCAAGTCTATCGCCTGCATTACCTGTTTTCAAACTTTCTTCATCTCCGCCTTTGCCTAGGTCGTCCTCGTCAGAGTGTACAACGAATCCTCTGCCTATCACTGATCGATCACCTAGTAAATCTACTCTCTTCGCTTCTATTGTGAACTTGGCAGTGCCTGATTCATCCGCTGTGATGTTGCCAAGATCTCCCACGTGTCCTTCGTTGATTTCGCCGTGATCAACTCCATCCGGGTTGTAGTGTCCACCCATTGATTTACAGCCATCACTCATGTCGCCAAACTCGTGTATGTGGAAACCGTGTTCTCCTGGTGTCAGTCCTGTTATGGTACCTTTTACTAGTGTTGCCGTTCCTGGTGCTTGTATAAGCAGGATAGAGCCCTTAACGGTGTCGGAATGCTCCAATATGCATTGGGCAACTGTGGTCTCCTGTGCTTCGGTAATTGCATTTACCTTGCCACAACTGCACTCTTTGGCCTTGGTCCTAGGACAACTTGTTTCTGTGAATTCTTGTGCTCGCATTGTGCGAGTATTTATTTGTTTTTGGGCATTGGGTTTTCACCAGTGAGTCTAGGCTGTGCGAACCACAGTTTGAACCACTCTTCTGTACCCGGTCGGATGTTGTGTTTCTTTTGGTATTGTGCTTTCTGTGTGCCAACGTAGGAAAGGTTCTCGCCCATTGATTGGTCCTCTTGCGGTTTGTCTATGCCCGCTAACTTCTTTATACGCTCAAGTTCGTCCACTAGATGGTCCAGTCTTTCAACTGTTGTTTCGTGGGTTTGTGTGCCTTGACTTTTTCCACCTTGCCACCCTTGGCCAGGAACTTCTTCATCTTCTCGTCAAGTTCTCTCTGTAGTTCTTGTGGCGTCTTCTCTATCTCGCCTGCTTTGTATGGTCTATTGATCCCGCTGAACTTTGGCATAGTCCTCCAGTCCTTTCTGTACTTTGGTTAATGAATCCCTGTTTGCTTGGTATAGTATTCCGTATCCGCCCGCGGCCTGCCATTTCTGTATGTTGATTGGCCTGTCGTCGATCAGGATGTTTGGTGTGCCTGTGCCTTTATTCTTGGCGTAAGTTTCTTTCCTGCCCGTGACAACTATCTCATCTGGTTGTTCGATGTTGTTTGCGATCCACACTTTTTTGTATTTGGCTGAATTCTCATGATCACCCCTCAACGGTGATGTGTTTATGCTGAAGTTTCCACCTGTGAATTTCTTCACCATGTCTATCAGAGCGTCTGCTGTTGGGAATTTTGGTAGCACTGCGAAGAAGTCCGTGCCCGTGATCCTGTCTATGACCTCTTTCTTGAGATCCTTGGTCTTGTCATTAGTCAGTTGTTTCCAGTGTTCAACCCCATATAGGAATTCAACACCACCAAAGAAGTCTGCCAAGACTCCATCCATGTCAAGATATACGATTGGCTTTGTTTCTGTCATATCTTCATTATACAACTTCTTGTTGTTCTCGTCAACCGTCTTACCAAATTGGTCCTGTATCTTGTCGTAGAGCACCTTGCCTTTGTCTCCGCCCATGATGATCTTGCTGAATTCGTGTTCCTGTCCTTTCATTGCAAGTTCCCTGGCCTTGGACGCACTCACTCCCGTGACATCATCTGCGTCAGGATCCCTTTGCCCTGCACTAACCACGTCAATGCTGTCAAATGTGTATTCTATGTTACCAGCCTTTGTGGGTTTACCATTGTATTGGTTCAGTAGATTCTTGAATTGCATGACCCTATCATCGCCTGCGACCATTATTACCTTTGTCCTGCCCTCCTGCTCAAGCACCTTCATGACTTTGATTATGGTGTTTGCCCTGATATCCCCAAAACTCAATTTTGGATCAGACTGGAAGTGTTGCCTCAGGTAACTCAATTTTGTTGTGAAATCTATGGGATCCTTTGCGGTACCGTCTGTGTGTGAAAGGAATATGTAGGCCTTGCCATTCACCTTGTCAGCGACCTGCTGTACTTTGTTGATTAGTTTCTCGTGTCCTATGGTAGGAGGATTGAATCGTCCAAAGGCAAAGACTGCAGTTGAACGATCGTCTTCCTTAAGAAGCAGTTCCCTGAGTAACATTGTATTCGCCTGCCTTAATATTTTCTAGTTCTCTGTCTGAAATAACTCTCGCAACCTGTTGTCTCGTTTCTTTGGGAAACATGTTGCTGACATCGTCCTGTGTTGATCCGAATTCTTTGACGTATTCTTTTGCGGCATCATCCACCAGGTACATCCACAGTTTCTGTGCCTTGTCGTGATCATAAACGTTCTTGGCCAGTTTTCTCTTGATGTTTGATATGATGGGCATGAAACGTCTACGATACAGTTCCTCGTTGTTCATGATGTAGGTATCCAGCTCGTTTACCGCGTCCGAGTCTATGTTCTCTGAAATGAATTGTGATGCTCTCATACAAGCATATTTATTAGTAAAGATTCTCTAATAGCCACATGTAGAATGGTGATTTAAAAATCAAACGCCATTCGCCGTCGTGTCCCATCGCTGTAACGTTCTTTAACGTTTTTGGTGGTTCATTGTCAGAATCACGTTGTTGCGAGGCCCATGGCTCTGGATACTGAGGAGTGTAAATGCCTTCGTATACCAACGGTCCGATATCTATTTCGTCTATTTCTATGTTCTTGATGTGTAGTAATTGGTCTTTCTGTATATCACCTTTGTCATCGATCACGGTTTGATTCTTAACTTTGCCTGATCTGTTGATTATAAATTTGTATTCCTTGTCCTCTTCAAATTCTGTTTCAAATTCTATGACATCTGGCTTGTCTTCTGTGCCTGTGATATCACCTTTGAAATAGCTCTTGTTATTGATCAGTATGTCCGCATGCGGTGGTTTGTCCCACATGGTTGCATATAGTTCTAATTTGAATTTTAATTTTTCGGTTGCCATTCAAACTCCAATCCGGCTGTTCTGCCTGTGTATGGTATATTTACGTCATCCCTGAACAGCTCTATGAATAATTGGGTACCCGGAACCTGTACCTTCATGTACTTGTCCGTGCGTTCCAGCACCTCCGCTTCCTTGGTCCTGTCGTTGTTTGTGCATGTTATCGTTATTGTTTCCATTTGTACATCCTTTCAAATTTCTCCGTGATTTCCGTCCTACGTCCGCCCTGTGCTTCGAACTCATCTATGAACCTGTCTATGAGGTTGGCCGCCAATCTCCTGTACTCTGGCAGTGCGTCCTCCACTAGTTTCTTTATGGAGTCTTGGGGTTCTGTCTCCACTATCGTTCCCACAGGCATGTGGTCTATCCAACTGCCTGCACGGCACATGTCATTCTGTATCTTGTGTAGTTCTGGAGTGGGCATGAATGTGGACATCGTCCTACGGGATTCATCGACCAATATGCACATCAGTGTGCCAAAGTAATTTTCCTTGTATATGTCTTTCTGCATTATTTTTTTAATGGTATGAACTTGTCTGTCTTGAGATCGTACACCAGTCCGTGTTTTGTGGCGTTGTCTATGCTTGTGCCAAACAGGTTAGATTTCATGTTGCCATCCTCGTCAAAACACTTGGGATTCTTCATCCATAAAAACTTGCAACTGCCCGCGAATTTCTTGACCATCTTGACCGCCATCTCGACACCGTCGTTGTTGGCCACACCTGACTTGTCCATCCTGTACTCTGCCGTGAAGTTGAAACTGGCATCCAGTTCCTCCTCACCAGACTTCTTGTAATAGAAACCTATGTTCTTTTCCTTGGTGCCCTGTGCGAGATTACTGTTCATATCTGTGTAGTTTATCGTTCCGTCCAGATTAACACTTTCGGCTACTTCCAAATCCATCGTTCCCGATGTTATGTGACTTGGAAGTGAGAACGACCAACCGAAAGTTGTGTGCGTATCTTTGTTTATTTCATACGCCAACCTGTAAGATTCTGTCTCCACATCAGAGAATGATTTGATCAGGCTACCATCCACTGTACTGATATCTGTTTTACCTTTCGAGTAATCAAGGCTTAACACGTTGTTGCCCAGTTGGTATGCTACACCTATGTTGGCCGATGTGGTGTCATTGTTGTCACCCACTGCCAAAGCACCGTCTGATGTGTTGCCTAACCATGTTTCCTGTTCACTCATGTATCCCACTGATGTTTTTAGTTTGAATTTGTTGTTTATGTAGAAATCCTTGCCCACGTTCAACGAGTAGTCTCCGTTTCCACTCTCTCCTGTGTAGAAACCAAAGTTGTAGTTCTTTACGAGATCCCATTGTCCGCCCTGTGTGAACGATCCGTACATCTGTTGGTGTGGTAGGAATGTGTTCTTGTTGTTTACCAACATCTCAACATCTGAATATTTTCTGCTGTCTTTGACAGTGAAACTGTTGCCAAGATTCATATAATAGTCTCTGTCAAAGTCGTCCAACACCATTATCTGCACGTCTGATATCGCAGACTGCATACTTCCTGAGCCTGTTGCATATGTGTTGCTGATAGAAGATGTGCCACCATCAACTCTTCCTGTAGTAGGAATTCCGACTGCTCCCTGTGGTTTGGTCGCCTCGTCAAAGTCCACTATGCCCTGTCCGTGTATGTTCACGTCATATCCTGTGATTTCCTTGTCTGCTGTTGTTGTGACCAGTTTGACTAGGTTCTCACCTTTCATGTGTGGCCACATCTGGTGTAACACCGCCACCTGTGCTGTAACTATTGGTGCCGCCATGGACGTACCTGCCATGGTATCATACGATCCTTCGTTGTTTGTGCTGTAGGTGTTTCCTGGTGCCAACACGTAGAAGTCAGATGTCTTGTGTGTGTCCGTACAAGCATTGTCAACTACCACTCTGCATAGGTGTCCTGCCTTGTTGGTCCAACTGTCAAGGTTGTTTGCGTTGAAGTTGTATGAACCAACGATCAACACCTTGCCTCCCAAAACCAGATTGCCGTCCGCATCCGTCTCTGTGGCGAACCAACCTGGCATGGCACTGTATTCCAATCCCTGGTTACCCGCTGAATTTACGAGAACCAACCCCTTGTCGGTTGCGTCCTTCCAGATATCTGAAGTCATTTGTCCAACATACATGCCATCTGAATAGTCCACTACCTTTTCATTGTTACTGTTGTATTGTATCGGTGCCTGGTAAGTGCCATCTGTCAGTGATTGTACATTACCTCTGAACCACGAGTCATAGTTACGGTTCGCAGAAAGGTTACCAACTATGGCTCCTTGGTCCGCCGCCCAACTGAATCCTGAGGCCGCATTGTCCAGACTCACAGACCTTCCATCACCGATCTTGATCACTACAGCCTTGGCATCGTATGCCATGCCGTGCATGCCTGTGCCATCCTTCTTGGCCAGTATCGTACCCAGCACATGTGATCCATGACCGTGATTGTCCTGTATCCCGTTTCCGTAATAGTCCTTAGTGTCTAGCACCTGTCCGTCAAATTCTGTGTGGTCCGTGTCATAACCTGTGTCAGCCACCGCGACTATGGAACCTTTACCCGTCCATCCTCTACTGTAGGCTGAACTGGCGTTTACCTGTTTGCCAGATCCTCCGGCCCATCCCATGCCATTTTCAGTGTATTCGTCTGTCTCGTATGTGGTCTTGTCCGTGTTGTATCCAACAGTCCTTGTACCTAGGTTCTCATCATTTTCTGTGTATGCTGTGTCTACTGCATTGTTAAAAGTCTCGGTCGACACTATCCGTCCTGGGGCATCATCTATTGTCCTTGTCTCTGTTTCAGTTTCCGTCACAGGATCACCATAGGTCTCTGTTGTGTCGGCAGATCGTGTTGTTAGGTTTAATTCTTCTGTAGCACCGTGCGTCCATTCTCTTAATGTGTAACTTTTGTATGAAACTGTTTTGACCCTGTATGCCTGTATGCTCTTGGTCCTTGTCTTCTTCTGGCTAGATGTGGTAGTATCCCTGGTTGTCCTTGTGGTTGTACCATCGCCGTTGTCTACGTCAGTGCTTGTTCTAGATGTTGTGCTTGATGTAGTGGTCCATTCCGACCAATCTGTGTATGTAGGATCACCGTTGTAAGCATCACCGTAAGTGGTAGCGGTTACCTCATCCGTGACCGAAGTGTCAGTGTATGTCAGTGTCTCTGTAATCGTTCTACTCTCTGTGCTGGTGTCTATCAAATCTGGTAGGGTTTCTGTGCTCTCCGCAGTACGGTATGTTTTCGTTGTCTTGGTGTCACCGTTCGAGAATGTTGTCACTGTTGTGTCGATATAAGTTTCCGTGATGGTCCTGCTCCTAGGCGTAGTTGTAGTCACTGTTCTTTCTTCTGTGCTTGTTCGTGTTCCAGTACTGAGATCATCGGATGATGTGGTCTCCGTCCAGTCCCCATAAGTTATCACGGTTTCTCCGTCTACGGCGTCACCTGTTTCTGTCTTATCCAGAGTAGATGTTGTGTCTGTTGAAGTTACAGTCGCCTTGCCTGTCTCCGCCAGATCGTCTATCAAGTTTTCATTTTCTACGTCTTTCTCTAGATCTGCCTCGATGGCCAAGAAAGTAAGATCCTCGTCGTCGTATTCCTTCTTTGTGACCAACGTATTCCAAAATTGTTCTTTGCCTTCGTAATATTTCTTTGTGTATCCTACAAGGGCATACCAACCCTTTTCCAATGACATGTTTTGACCATCTATGGTGATGTCATAGTCTGCGAGCACAGAGGGATCGAAAGTGCCATTGTATTGTTGTACGAATTGAAACGCCTCGATGGCCTCAGCGGCATCTATGACTTGATCTTCACTCATCTTCTGTATCGCACTCAAGAAGGCAGATCCAGAACCATTGACACCAAAAATATTTGTTGAGATACCCAGTTGTGATTTTGGCGGTGGATCAAACGACACCGGTACTCCACCTCCACCCCCGCCACCGCAGGCAGTAAGGGTCAATCCAGCCAAACCGGCCAACACTGTATTTTTTACTTTTGATTTGAGTTTCATAGTAATGCTCCCATGACTGTAGCACCTAGTATAAAAAATAGGATGTATCTTGTGTATAATGAAAAGGATTTGAATATCTTGTATCCATTATCCCTCAGGCAAATCACGTGTGCATCAATCGATTCAGCCGTGATATTCACATCAACTGTGTTGATCTGTTCTAGGTCTTTGTCGTTCATGTTATTAGTATAACACGGAATCCGGATCTGTCAACTGGAGTTGATCTTGCTAGAACCTAGTGTTTATGCGACTTTTTATGAATTGATCAACACGGAACTGATGGTTCCTGCTGTGACCGAGGTGGCCTTTGCTCTGACCCAAACAAAATTTCCTGTGAAATTTGCGGTTGAAATAAGAGTGCTTTGGTCTGCTGTGAAAGTTGAACCTGCAATATCGAACCAATCATCTTCGGTTGGAGTTGTTGCGAGTGAACCTTGCATTTTGATTGAACCTGTCATTGTTGAATTCACTTGGTATGCCACTGTGTGTACACCATCAGGTTGAGAATAGTACCCATCACCTTTGCTTTTGTCTGAAACAAATCCTGTATGGTCTAACGTAGTAGTTGTGGATCCATCTGAAGTTTCTGTTGTGACTATCTCTTCAACTATCAGTTCATTTGCCGAACTCACCGTTTTTACAGTAAACGTTGAATTGTTGTTTGTTGTTCCTGTAACTGTGATCAAATCTCTTATAGCAAAACCGTTGAGTGTAGTGCTGGTACTAGTGATCTTGTATTCAGAACCCGTGGCAGTGAAACTGATGTCCGTACCTGTAACGTTCGCGATGTGCGATTTTGACGCTAGTAGTGTGGTGCTTGTCTGTGCCATCGTTGTTATTTATTCAGTATTTTTCCTTTTGAATCTCGCAGTTTTTGGACCAAGTCCATACACAGCGGCCAATTCATTAGGCTCCTGTCCGTCCACGGTCAGTATGTTGATGTATTTGATCTTGTAGGATTTGCCGTCCGCTTCTCCCAATTCCTCACAAACACAGTCATCTTCCCTGACTTTTCTCACTCTCAACAGGCTCCTCTTTATGACGGGAGAGCCCATCCAGTTCTTCTGTATCATGCTTTCAACGATGCTTTGATCATTGAATATGTTCTTATCTCGTAGTTTTTTTATCGCTTCCATTTTTTACCTTTCTAAATTTGATTATTTTTTCAATGGCGTTCTGTGCCATCATGAATATTGGTGTGAGAAACTTTTCTTCAGTGACGTAGAAATACCCACCAGAGAAGTAGGGGAATTTACTGTTCAGCAAACCCAACACATCTCTACTAGTGATCAGATAGTTGTCCTTGTTTGACTCTATGAAATTTCTAAGTGTGCTAACATCTGTTTCAGACAATATGTTTTGTGCTTCTTTCTTGAGATACACTTGGTATTTGTACTTGCCGTGCGGTAGGCGTGTACAACCAACTGTGTCTTTGTCGAGATGTTTGAATTTTGGATCAACGGTCGCAGACCCTGACCAGAAATCCCAGAAGTTATCGATCAGTTCCAAGGACTTGTCATAGTCTGTGTAGAATATTGCTTTCCTATCCTGGAAACGGAACTTCAGGAGTTTCCTGTTCTTCATTATGAAGTCTGCCAGGAAATTCATGTCAGGCGCATCTGGATAGTCTTTCTTTATCTTTAACAAATGTTCGTCCGTTGTGGGATAGAACATCAGGCTTCCTGGTATCCTGAATTCGGTCTTGTGCCTGAACTTGCCGTAGTACAACTTATTGTGATTTTTTCTCATCAGACACTTTAGGTTTGAACTGGTCAATGACTTTTGGTTCTTTCTTGGCCTTGAAGTTCACTGTGAGTTTAGGGACAATGTCATCAGATAGTCCAACCTCTACCATGCCTCCTTCTGTGAGTTCTCCAAACAACATCATCTTACTCAATGGTTTCTTGATCTCATCATCTATCACACGTTGTAACGGTCTCGCACCCAACTTTGCATCAAAGCCTTTGGTCATCAAGAACTCAATAGCGTCATCTGTGGCGTTGACTTCCACGTCCTTCTCCATGGTCATTGTGTTTAGTTCCAGCAAGAACTTCTTGACCACGGACTTCATGGTGTCTTTGCTTAACTTGTCAAATTTGATAACTGCATCCAGTCTGTTCCTGAACTCTGGTGGGAAGAACTTTTTCAGTGCCTTGTCGTCCTCGCCCGTTCTCTCGCTCTTGCCAAATCCAATGTTGTTCCTTTCATTCTCTTCTGCACCTAAATTAGATGTCATTATCAGTGTTATATTTCTACAATCTGCTTTCTTGCCGTTTGATCCAGTCACTGTACCGTAGTCCATGACCTGTAATAGCATGTTGGATACATCTCTGTGTGCTTTCTCTATCTCATCGAACAACACAACTGCGTGTGGATTCTTCTCAACTTCATTGATGAACATACCACCACCCATGTTTGAATCTTCATATCCAACGTAACCTGGCGGTGATCCAATCAGTTTTGCGATTGAATGTTTCTCTTGGTATTCTGACATGTCAAATCTTATCAATTCAACGCCTAGTGTTTTAGCCAGTTGTTTCGCAGTTTCAGTCTTACCACATCCTGTAGGTCCTAGGAACAGGAATGATCCAACCGGCTTGGTGAGACTTTTCAAACCTGCTCTGGCAACTAGTATCTTGTCTGTGATAGTGTTGATTGCTTTGTCCTGGCCATAAACCTGCAGTTTCATCTTCTCTTCTAAAGTTTTTAAATTGCTCGCCTGTTTCTGACTCAATTGTTCGATACTAATACCTGTCATTACACTTATCTCGTGTATGATCTCTTCATGATCTATCTTGCCGTCTTTGACTCCGTTTAGTCTCAATCTAGCACAGGCAACATCGATCACATCTATAGCCTTGTCTGGTAATTTCTTGTCAGCGATAAATTTAGTTGAATAGTCCACAGCGTCCTCACAGGCCTCGTCTGTTATTGTACAGTTGTGGAACTGCTCGTAGTACTGTTTCACACCTTTCAATATCTTTACTGCTGTCTCTTTGCTAGGTTCTCCCACTTGCAGTCTTTGGAATCTCCTCATCAGTGCTCTATCCTTTTCAAAATATTTCCTGTATTCTTCCCAAGTGGTTGATGCAAGTACTTTAATTGATCCTTTTAGCAGTGCAGGTTTCAGCATGTTCGCCATGTCCATGTTGTTGCCCTGTCCTGTTGCACCGGCACCCACTATCATGTGTGCTTCGTCAATGAACAGTATGCTTTTTCCCTTCTGGTCCAGGGCGTTAACGACCAATTTCAATCTCTCCTCGAAATCCCCTCTGAATTTACTGCCTGCGATTAGGCTGTTCACATCTAGACTCCATACGATATGATCCTTTAGGTATTCTGGTACATCGTCCTTGTTCTTTGCGATCCTTCTTGCCAGCCCTTCTACTACCGCTGTTTTACCAACACCGGGATCACCAACTATCAAAACATTGTTCTTGTTTCTTCTCGCAAGTATCTGTTTGAGATCCTCTGTTTCTTGTTTTCTGCCTATTACGGGATCTATCTTTTTGTCGAAGTACTTCTGGTTCAAGTTCTCACAGTAACTCTTTAGTATCCTGTCTGCTTGGTTGGGTCTCAGTTTCTGTTCTGGTCCTGCTTCTCCCGGACCACCCATGCCTGCCATGCCCTCATCTAATATTGTTTCCGTTGATACAAGGTCAATAAGATCTTGTTTGTTGACCTGATGTTTCTTAAGAAAGAATGCCGCATAACTTTTCTTCTCTGAAAATATTGATATCAATATATCTACAGAACTCACATCCTGTCTGCCCTGAAACAAGGCCTGTGTAAATGCCCTGTTCATCAATCTCTCTAATGACGCTGTCTTACGTGGTGTCATTGGTTCCGATCCCTTGGCCACAATGTCATTGCATTTGGTATCTAGGTAGTCTTCCACGTCCTTGATCAACGCACCCACTTGCACCTTGAAGTCGTGCAACACTGTGCCAATATTTTGGTCCTTGATCAGCGATAGCAACACGTGTTCTATTGTGACATACTCGTGTCTCCTTTTCTCCGCTTCTTTGACTGCATTCTCAAATATGTTCTCTAGTCCTTCATTTGCTTCTAACATTTTCTATCCTTTGTTTGCCATTTGCCATCGTAATTTCGATACTCTTTTATTAAACGTAATACCATCAAGGTGATCGAGTTCATGCTGGAAGCACTTGGACT
>Ga0255752_10005652_pt1 | contig 12023 bp, 16 predicted proteins | sample 011ome_25_FD_179952 | JGI IMG/M metagenome (GOLD analysis project Ga0255752, IMG submission 179952) | Coastal salt marsh microbial communities from the Groves Creek Marsh, Skidaway Island, Georgia - 011512CT metaG (version 2) | ecosystem: Environmental > Aquatic > Marine > Intertidal zone >...
AGATTGTATTGAGAATGTCATTGAACAATTAGAACAAAGGTATAATGTGATATGGGAGATTGAATAATGAACTTAATAGAACTTGAGAAACATATCAAAAAACATAAGATTATAGAAAAATATACACAAGGTCTTCTAGATGCTTATATAGATGGTGTACGAGATGAAGAACAATCTCACCATTACTATAAGCGAGGATATGACGTTGGTTTAGATTTATACTGCAAACTACATGAGGAGTAAAAAATGAATAGATTTATCATAGAACAAACACCACAAGAGATTGCTAAGTCTTTGTGTGACCAACACATAGTCAAGATGCCACTTGAAGAAGCACAGATGCTATGCACTACACTATGGCATCATGCACCACAGTATGCAGAGGAGCATAACTTGTACAAACCTGTACATCAGAAACATCCTTGCACATTATGGGCAATGGAAACACAGATGAACTATGAGTTTGCCTTTAGTTTATATGATGCAATGCTACGAGAGTACACCAACAGATATCATAAAGTTCACGGTGCGAGTAAACATTATGATGCACTATACAATGGAACTAGGTTTGTACCTCATGGTAGTTTGACACCACACCCACAATGTTTTAGTGGGCATGATGACCTCAAGACTGATGAAGGATATCCTATTGAAGCATATAGAAATTTTTACAGGGTTGACAAACTTAGATTTGCAAGGTATACATTTACACAGAAACCACAATGGCTAGAAGGAGAAGTAGCATGAAAGTAAAACAGTTAATTAAAATATCAGAAGCAGTAAACGGAAAACTACCTGCTGATATGTATGAGTTAGATGAGGTAGAGCATCATTCTTTTCATAGAGATGAGCCTATAAAAATAGCTGACATGGATGTTGTGTATTTAGTAAGAGCATTTAGGCATCAAGACCGTATGTTGAATAGACAGGTAGGTACTACAGATACAGCACTCAAGATAGCTAAGGAACGTGATATGTGGAAAGAGAAAGCATTGAACATGGTTGAGAAAGAAACATATGAAGCAACTAAGGAAGCCTTAGCTGAAGTGAATAGAAAACCTACTGTATCTGCTGAAGCATATGACGTAGCTTGGAAAAGGATTCAGACTCTAGAGAAACGAGCAGAGATGTGGCAAAGAGAATATGAGAAAGCAACACATAAGAAAGGTTGTAACTATGTATTCAGCGAGATACCTAACGACACAGATGGTCAAGAGTTTGTTGACACTATGAAGAAGTATCTTAACAAAGACTCGTATAAGATGAGAGTACGTGGGCAACACATTAAGGAAGAACTCAAGGGTACAGGTGCTACCTATTGGGGTCAAGGCTTAGATGAATCATCTCATATGAGAGTTTACGTAGATGTTAAGAAATAGACTTGACATTTTTTTATAAACACTATATAAGTAATTATCACTTAACCAAAGTCCCAACTTGGGACATCAACTTTAAAAGGAGACTAACATGCCATTAGATGCACAAATTATAGAACTATTTAACTTAGACGGAACAGATTTAGACTTCAAAGTTAAGTATGAGGATACTAAATTCACAGGTAAAAGATATGTGAAGAACTCTGTTACAGGAGAATACTTAGGTATCGTAGGGGATAAGTTCAAAACAATAGACCACAAAGATTACTTCAATGGTATCAAAGAGGTTATACAAGAGAATAGATTACCCCATGAACTTGATAATGCACAAGTGAAGATATCTACTGCACGTAACTGTGCTTTTGCTTTGTTAGATATCACGTTACCAAATGTTAAGCACACAATTACAACTGCTAAACATCAAACAACAATCAACGAAAGAATCATTGCTTTACATGGCATTGATGGGTCGTGTTCTAACCAAGTATTCTTTGGTGCTATTGATAGCTACTGTTCTAATGGACAGATAGGTGGAGAGTATGACACTATCAAGAGAAAGAATACGAGTGGTCTCAGACGTTCTGTATTGTTGAATGAGGTACGTGAAGCTAAGAATAACTTTGATAAACGTGCTAACCTCATGCAAGAGTGGGCAAACATACCTCTCAAGATAGATGGAAAAACTTTCATGGAGAGCATCATCTCATCAGAGAATCTAGCTAAGAAGATGTACGAGTTAGCTTGTCAAGAGATTAGCAAGAGAGGTAAGAATGTATTCGCCTTATACTCTGCGTTCACTAACTATGCATCTTACGCAGATGAGAGAAATGGTTTCAACATACGTAACACAGGTTTTGATACTAAAGCAGAGACCATGTGGAGACGAGAACAAGAGGTAGCTAAGTGGGTAGCATCACCTCAGTTCAAACAATTATTGGTGGCATAATGAAAGTTGCAGACTTACTCAACGAGTACTATTTATCCTTTGAATACAATAACTTACGAGCAGAAACTAAAGCACAATATAAATATTTCTTAGGTATAGTTTGCTCAACAAGTGTGGTTGGTGATAAAGAGTTAGGCAGTTACAGGCTGTCTAACTTAACCACCAAACTTGCTAAGTTATCATATAACAAGTGGTGTGATAGAGGAGTATCCTTTGCCAATCATCTTATGTCAGTCATTAGAGTGTTGCTTAATTACGGAATCAACATGGAGCATACCAACATGAATCCATTTAGTAATATAAAGAAACGAGTTGTTGCACATAGAAAAGTTGTTTGGACAAAGGATGACGTTATCAGGTTTCTTGATACTGCCTACTCTGATTTCAAGACAAGAAACATTGGTTTGATTGCACAGATGGCATATGAATGGTGTCAAAGAATTGGAGACATGAGACTTCTTGAGTGGTCAAGCATAGACTTAGATACAAAACGTGTACACATAGAGCAGTCCAAACGAAGAGCACAAGTGTTCCTACCCATCTCTGATGAGTTGCATGAGATGTTACAACAACAACATAATGATTATGGGTTTCAAAAATATGTAGCACCTCGCCCAAAAGCCTATAGAGGGTCGTACAAGCCCTATACACTAACTAAGCTACCCATAATAGCTAGAAAGCTAATGTCCTCTGCAGGGCTTTCTAATGAGCTACGATTGAGTGACTTACGTAGGACAGGAACAGTTGAGATGGTAGATGCAGGAGTGTCTATGGGTAATATTATGTCTGTTACAGGTCATGCTAACCCACAATCTGTTAAACCATATATGAAAAATACATTCACGAGTGCTAACTTAGCATTGCAAGCAAGAAAAAATTTGACAGAACAAAAAAGCTGTGGTACAAGCATGTTAAGTGCCGACAAGGAAGGTAGTATATAATAACATGTATAATGTATATCAATATATAAATGATTTAGAGATACGTAATGGTGAAACAAAGAGATTGAATTGCCCAATGTGTAATTCTTATAAAACTTTTACTGTTACAAATAACATGGGTTCTCTTTTATGGAATTGTTACAAAGCATCATGTAATGCTAGAGGTAACTCTCGTGTTCGTATGACTGTAGAAGAAATACGTAGCATCAATAGTGTGTCCCAAGTTGGGACATCATTTGAATTGCCCGACTATATTGTATCTCGTAACAAAGATATACAGTCATGGTGTGACACGTGGGGTCTTGATGCAGATGCAATGGATTTACGTTACGATGTAAAAGAAAACAGAGTTGTATTTCCTATCAAAGATAATGGCAGAATTGTTGATGCTACAGGTAGGTCTATGTATCGTAGATTACCTAAATGGAAACGGTATGGTTCTTCGGACTTGCCTTTCTCATTTGGTTGTGGTAACATCGCAGTTGTTGTAGAGGATTGTGTTAGTGCAGGTGTACTTAACAATGACGTGTACGTAGGGGTAGCTGTGTTGGGCACTTCATTATCTGACTCACACAAACTGTTTCTTTCACAATTCTCTACTGCAATAATAGCACTTGACCCCGATGCACTACCCAAATCTTTTTCATTTGCAAAGGAGTTAAGGTCACACGTAAAAGATATAAAGATATTAAAACTAAAAGACGATTTAAAGTACAGACGAGCAGAAGATATTAATAACTTAAAACTACTAACCCCAAAGGAGACACAGATATGGAATTAGCATTAATACGAAGTTTGATGGACAAATCATTTTATGATTCCCATCGTGGAGCAAAGTGTCCTGACAGATTATTCAGTAAGGATGCAAGAAAAGTTAAGCAGTCTATAGACAAAGCTATGAGTAGGTATGAACGAACTGTTACACCTGATGAGATAGAAGCATTGTTCATGTCAAGTAATCCAACTCTAACGACTGCACAGAAGCAAGCATACTCCCATTTGTTTAGACAAATAAAAAGCGAACAACCTATGGGAGAGGATGTCGCACAAGAAGTATTATCAAAGTTATTTCAACAAGTTGTTGGCGAGGATATTGCTAACATAGGTTTTGATTACGTCAATGGCTCACACTCAAGTCTAGAACCAATACGTAACATACTAGAAATATACGGAGATGATTTTACACCTAACCTTAACGTGGAGTGGGATGACATGGAGATTGATACATTATTAGCTAAGAATGATTTGGAAGCACGTTGGGCTTTTAACGTGCCAAGTTTAACAAGACAGGTGGAAGGTATAAATGCAGGGCACTTGATTGAGATAGGTGCTAGACCTAATACAGGTAAGACATCTTTCCATGCAAGTATTATTGCAGGTCCTGATGGCTTGGCACGACAGGGTGCAAGTTGCATTATCTTATGTAACGAGGAAGGTAGCCACAGAGTTGGTGCTAGATACTTGACTGCTTCAACAGGAATGACTATGCAAGAGATACGAAAGAACCCAACTCGTGCAAGAGACTTGTATGCACCTGTCAAGGATAACATAAAGATAAAAGACGCAACAGGTAGAGACATGTCGTGGGTTGAGAGTGTATGTAAAACATATAGCCCTGATATAGTTGTTCTTGATATGGGAGATAAGTTCGCAAGGACAGGTGGTTTTGCAAGAACAGATGAAGCTCTCAAAGCAAATGCAGTTCATGCTCGTATGATTGCAAAGGAACATAAGTGTGCAGTATTTTACATGTCGCAGTTGTCTGCTGATGCAGAGGGTAAAGTGTTACTCAATCAAAGTATGATGGAAGGTTCACGTACAGGCAAGGCAGCCGAAGCAGACTTAATGATTCTTATAGCCAAGAATCCACCAACACAGGATAGTGAAGAAGAAGATTTACAAAGACATTTAAATGTGGTAAAGAATAAACTTACAGGATGGCATGGTGTTGTCCATTGCAATTTAAATTATAGAGTAGGTAGATATGAAGTATGACACAATTTAATTTATTTAAAGAATTACCACAGAAAGAAGACCCACTTGTTGATGGTGTTGTCTGTATAAAATGCCATATAAGACAGCCTATTACTCACTTTTCTGTTATGAAAGCAGGTGAGATAAAAAGGACATGCAGGTCTTGCCGAAAAGGACATAAGGAAATTTTAAATAAACTACGAAGAGAGAACATATATCCTGACAAAGATTATTCGTGTGCTATATGTGATAGAACATTGGAAGAGTTAGGTAAGCATGGTCAAACAAGATTACAGAATTGGGTACTAGACCATTGCCATGATACAAACACATTCAGAGGTTGGGTGTGTCATAAATGCAACACAGGTCTAGGTGGATTCTCAGACAGCTTGACAATAATAGAGAGAGCAGTTATATACTTAAAGAAACATAAGGAAAGATTAAATGAAACTAACACTTGATGTAGAAAATACAACAACAAAACGAGATGGCAAGTTACATCTTGACCCATTTGAACCTAACAATAAATTAGTTATGGTAGGATGTTTAACAGATAAAGGAGAGGAGTATCTGTTTCGTGACAACTTTGATGGTGTTCAAGAGTTACTTGACCAAGCCACTATTCTTATAGGACATAATATAGCTTATGACTTAATGTGGATATGGGAATGTGGCTTCAAATATGATGGTCCTGTCTTTGATACTATGTTAGGAGAGTACATATTACAAAGAGGACTTAAAGAACCCTTACATCTTAAAGATTGTGCATTGAGATATGAATTAGATACACAGAAAGAAGATACACTAAAAGAATATTTTGCTAAGGGTTATAACACAGACGAGATACCTAAAGAAGAATTATCTTTTTATCTGTCTGCTGACCTACACGCAACACAACAACTAGCTGAAGCTATCTATAAAAAGTTATGCACAGAAGAATATGGTAGCCTAGCCAACTCAGTATTCCTGACAAATAAAGTTTGTATAACATTAGCTAAGATATACAGGAATGGTTTTAAAGTTGATAAGGTTGCATTAGACCAAGTACGAGTAGAGTTTGAACAAGAGAAACAGGATATAGAAAAGAGACTCAAGCAACAAGTACATAACTTAATGGGTGACACACCTATCAACTTAAATAGTCCTGAACAGATGTCTTGGGTTATCTATAGTAGAAAGCCTAAAGACAAAACAATGTGGGCTAATAGTTTCCATAGGTACATGGATAACAAAAGTTATAAACAAACAGTTCAAGATAATTCAACTTTAATTTACAAAACACGTGCTGTAAAATGTAATGAATGTTATGGGGATGGTTACATTAGAAAGATAAAAAAGGATGGCAAACCTTATGCTAATCCAAGTAGATGTACTAACTGTAATACTTTAGGGTATAATTTTATACCTACAAAACAAATAGCAGGGCTAAAGTTTTTAGCACCTTCATCTAGTTGGGTTAGTGCTAACGGCTTTACTATAAATAAAACATATCTAGATACACTGTCTAGTGTAGCCAAGAAGAATGATATGCAGGATGCTGTTAACTTTTTGACTGACTTGCAAAGATTATCTGCCCTAGATACATACCTGTCCTCTTTTGTTGAAGGCATAAATACTTACTTAAAGCCTAATGACATGCTTCATGTAAGGTTACTTCAACACAGAACTGCGACAGGTAGGTTTAGTGGTGCTGACCCTAACATGCAGAACATGCCTAGAGGTGGAACATTCCCTGTAAAGAAGGTGTTTATATCACGTTGGGAAGGTGGCAAGATACTTGAAGCTGACTTTGCACAGTTAGAGTTCAGAACGGCTGCCTACTTATCTAAGGATGAAATAGCAATAAAGGAGATTAAAGATGGTTTTGATGTACATGCATACACTGCTTCTGTCATTACGGAATCAGGTCAGAAGACTTCTAGGCAAGAAGCCAAAGCCCATACCTTTGCACCTCTCTATGGAGCAACAGGATTTGGGAGAACGAATGCTGAAGCTAAATATTATGAACAGTTCACAAAAAAATATAAGGGAGTCGCATCATGGCATTCCCGATTGGCTAAGGAAGCTCTAACAACACGTATGATAACAACACCATCAGGTAGGCAGTTCTCTTTCCCCGAAGTACAAAGAAAACGTAATGGCACTGTATCGCATTTCACACAGATAAAAAACTATCCTGTGCAAAGTTTTGCGACTGCTGACATTGTTCCTGTAGTACTTGTACACATTGAAAAAGAACTTGACAGGTATGAGTCGTGTGTGGTAAATACTGTACATGATTCTATTGTTATAGACATTCATCCAAGTGAGGAAGAAATAGTGTTGAACATAATACGTGATACCAATAAGTCATTGAATAATATAATTAATTTAGAGTTTGGGATAGACTTTGATGTGCCTCTATTACTTGAGGCAAAAATAGGTACTAATTGGCTTGACACCAAAGATGTATCGTGATATAACTATGGTTCTTTTGAAAGGAGTAAATTGAAAATGACAGATTTAGTTACTATAAGTACAGACAATTATGCTACTATGGCTAAAGCAATGGGCTTGCCTACAAATAGCAAAGAGAAGAAGACAAATGTCTTAAACAGATTTAGAATATGGCACAACCCAACAATGGGAATGGGTGAGTCTAATGGTAGGTCTGTTAAGATGGAAGTCGTTGAAGGTGGTATGTACAGATTGGAAGTCCCTAGTGACCCAAGTGTATACTACTTTTCAGAGAAGGTAGAGTTCAGACCTTTCTTACAGAGGTTTATGTATAAAAAGTTCAAACAAAATCATAATGCTAAAGATGGAGAAAAGCAGGGTGGTTATGTTAAAACTATATTAGCTGACTCTTTAAATATAGACTTGAAAGATAATGATGGGACATTTAACTGTGGCAAACCCGCAGGTTATGTTAAAGATTTCCAAGCATTACCTGAAGAAACACAGAAACTTATAAAGACTATAAAACGTAATAGAGTTGTCTTTGGTCTAGTTAAAATGATAGACCCTGTAAAAGGTATTGATGGAAATGAAATAGCAGACCTACCTGAGTTTCCTGTTATATGGGAGATTGAGAATAGGGATGCCTACAAATCTGTAGGAGATGTCTTCTCTACCTTTTCAAAGATGGAAGCCCTTCCTCTACAACATGTAATTAAGTTAGAGGGTACTAAGGAGAACAAGATGAATAATGGTGGAAGTTTTTATACACCTATAATTCAGCTAGATACATCTAAGAAGATAGAAATAACGGACCAAGACCACAAGGTATTTGGTGACTTTCTAGATTGGGTAAAAGCTCATAACGATGGCATTGTTAATGCTTGGGACAAGAAAGTTTCTGAAAGGCAGGATGAAGTATCTGATGAGGATATAGAAACTGTAGAGGACTTTATAGATGTAGAGCTAGATACTAATGCTAAGTAACAATGCTTTTAAAGCACATGGCATTAACTATCTTTCTCCGAGTAGTATAAATACATATATAAGTGACCCATCTATGTGGGTCGCTAGATATTTGTTTAAAGTGAAGTCATCAAGTGGTCCAGGTGCAGTGCGAGGCATTGCAACGGAGCACGTACTAGCTAACAAATATAATGAAGGCACGTTTGATTACAAAATGCTTGACTTAAAATTTATTAGTTTATGTACAGAATCTATGGTTGATTTAGGGGACAAGAAAGCAGAAAAGGAAAGGAGTACCCTAGAAAAGTTTGGAGAAGTTATAGATAAAAATTTTAATTATAAAAACTTAGAAGACTATCAAGAAAGAGTTGAAGTACAATTAGATGATTTACCTGTACCTATCATGGGTTACATAGACTTTAGATTTAAAAATAAAATAGTTGATTTAAAAACATCTACAAGGATGCCAACACAGCCAACTGAAGCTCAGAAAAGACAGATGGCTTTGTACTCTATGGCATACCCCAAGAGTAGTGTGGACTTATTCTTTGCTACCCCAAAGGAACATAAAGTTTTCACACTTAAAAATCTTACTTCGTATAAAAAACAACTTGAAAAAGTTGCATATAGTATACAGAAGTTTTTATCTATCAGTAATGATAGACATGAGTTAGCTTCTTTTATTTATCCAAACTTTGATTCTTGGATGTGGAGTGGTAAGATGAAGGAAGAAGCAAAGAAAATATGGAGTGTAAAATAATGGCAGAAGATACAAAATTAAATGATTTAAAAGCTAACATTGAAAACATGGAGAAAGAGTTAGCTGAAGCAAAGAAAACCTACCGTGAACTGCGTACCGCAGGTCTACGTGATGCAATAGAAGCTAGAAAAGCTGCTGATGAAGCAGTTAAAGAAGAGCTAAAGAACTTAGGATACAATAATACATATTCGTATAGTAATCCATTTATATCTTGGCGAAACTTTTAATTGTCTCCTCATAAATTAAGAAGAGACGCAATAAAACATGGGTATAGGAGTGGACTTGAGCATAAGCTATCATTATATTTAAAAGAACATAAGTTTAATTTTTCTTATGAGTCTATAAAGATAGAGTGGGAAGACTTATCATATCGCACTTATACCCCTGACTTTATTTTAGATAATGGTATAATCATAGAAACTAAAGGTAGATTCATTGCATCAGACAGACGTAAGCATTTAGCTATACAAAAACAACATCCTAAAATAGATATTAGGTTTGTGTTTACAAATAGTAGAGTTAAGTTGTACAAAGGTTCTAAAACCACGTATGCTCAATGGTGCATAAGACATAATTTTAGATACTACGACAGAATAATACCCGAAGATTGGATGAAAGAAAAAGGCAAAAATAAACACCCAACTTTCATAAAGTTTGTTGGAAAAAAAGTAAGGAGATAAAAATGGAAAAATGTGACAACAAAGGCAATCACTTCTTCGTAGAGATAATACCATCAATTGATGATAAGGGAGATTGGGATGGTAAATTTCAGTTAGCTATACAAATTAGAAGAGCTAATATAAGTGACGATAGTTTCTTTGAGTTAGAAAATTTATGTCAGATGGCATGTGCTAGTTTAACCCTTATGGAAGAAGATACTAAATTTAAGGATAAGGTTGATGTTTTCCTACATACTCCTGATGATGAAGACATCAAGCCATCTTTACCTATTGACAATGTTACAGAAAATGTGATAAAAGTTAACTTTGAACGTAAGATAGGAAAGAATGAGAATAATAAATGTTAAGACATATGGAGTATATGAAAATGAAAGCAGAAGAAAATGATATGGTAAATCATCCACCTCATTATAATAAGTCGGGTATTGAAACTATACAAGCTATAAAAGCTATGACAGATGGTGGCTTTGAACCTTACTTACAAGGTAACATTCTAAAATATCTGTGGAGATATAAATACAAAAATGGCTTAGAAGACTTATATAAAGCCCAATGGTATTTAAATGAATTAATTAATGTTGTTGAAGATGCTGATAAGAGTTAAGGTAATGATGACATTAGATATTGACCCTGAAGAATATCCTGTCCCTGCAGACGGAAGGGTTGACCAAGAGATTGAAGACCATATGCAGGAATATGTACATGATATATCAGGAATAAAGATAAAATATATGAAGACTATTAGCGAGGAGACATAAATGCAAAACTACTTACCGACTGATTATCAGAATTTCATCGCCCTTTCTAGGTACGCAAGATGGAAGGATGATGAACAAAGAAGAGAAAATTGGGGAGAAACCGTAGACAGATACTTTAGCTATATGACTAAGCATCTTAAAGGTAATTATAATTATACTATAACAAAAGCATTAAAAGATAAACTCACAGAACAAATACTTAATCTAGGTGTCATGCCTAGTATGAGAGCTTTGATGACAGCAGGACCTGCTTTGGATAGATGTCATGTAGGTGGCTACAACTGTAGCTATATACCTGTAGATAGTCCACGTAGTTTTGACGAATGTATGTATATACTTATGTGTGGTACAGGTGTAGGGTTCTCTGTTGAACGTGAGAACATAGACAAGTTACCTATAGTTAATGAGCATTTTGAGGACAGCACTACTATCATCAAAGTTGCGGACAGCAGACCTGGTTGGGCAAGAGCACTCCGAGAGTTAATATCTTTGCTGTATGTAGGACAAGTCCCAACTTGGGACATATCAGAGATAAGACCTGCAGGTGCTAGACTAAAAACATTTGGTGGTAGAGCATCAGGACCTGCACCACTAGAAGAGTTATTCCGTTTTTGCATAGCTAAGTTTAAAGGTGCTAAAGGCAGAAGACTGTTTCCTATTGAGTGCCATGACATCATGTGTAAGATTGGTGAAGTGGTAGTTGTAGGTGGTGTTCGTAGGTCTGCTCTCATCTCGTTATCTAATTTAGGTGATGACCAAATGAGACATGCAAAGTCAGGTCAATGGTGGGAGAATGAAGGGCAAAGAGCATTAGCTAATAATTCTGTAGCATTTAAAGGTAAGCCTGAGATGGGTACATTCATGCGAGAGTGGACATCTTTATATGAATCTAAGTCAGGTGAACGTGGTATCTTTAATAGACAAGCAGCTAAAGTTAAAGCACAAGAGAATGGTAGGAGAGATGCTGACCACTACTTTGGATGTAATCCTTGCAGTGAGATTATACTTAGACCTTATCAGTTCTGTAACCTCACAGAGGTAGTGTGTAGAGCCACAGATGACTTAGCATCTTTGACAGAGAAAGTACGTATGGCTACTATACTAGGTACATTTCAATCTACTCTTACTAACTTTAAATATTTACGTAAGATATGGAAAGATAATACAGAGGAAGAGAGACTATTAG
>Ga0255752_10005671_pt1 | contig 12002 bp, 7 predicted proteins | sample 011ome_25_FD_179952 | JGI IMG/M metagenome (GOLD analysis project Ga0255752, IMG submission 179952) | Coastal salt marsh microbial communities from the Groves Creek Marsh, Skidaway Island, Georgia - 011512CT metaG (version 2) | ecosystem: Environmental > Aquatic > Marine > Intertidal zone > Salt...
GTGATATAAAAAAGATTACTTATATCTGCCAGCGCTTCGACTCTTGGTATAGATACAAAAAACATTGCGGCAGTAAACAATCCCATAGCAACCAGGCTTGCTGTTGCCATACGTCTTTGCGCTCTTTGTTTTCTTAGATCGTTCTCAAGTTTTTTTATTTCAGTGACATGACTAAGTTCTTCATCAGAAACTATGCCATCACCATCTTCGTCATATTCAGCATATATAGATTCTTTTTGTAATTTTTTTTGCGCCATCAATACACCTTTACTTTTTCTGTATCCACAAATGGTACGAGCTTACATATACACTCATATGTTTGTGGCTTATCATCTCTCATATAGGTTTGTTGATTGAGTGAATCTCTGTAGTCTATACACACATTAACATCTCGGAAGTAAATACCTCCGTTCATTATACCATTGAGTGTGCAAGCAAGTAAAAAGGCTGTCATATCAAACCTTTCTTTCTAGCTATGATAGCCAAGACAGTAACTACACCTGCCAATAAAGCAGAAACTAATATAGCCAATACAATTTTAAGAGCTATGTCTTTAATCTTTTCTCTTTGTTGTTCAGCTTTTATCCTAGCTTCTTTCCTAGCTTTACGTGCATCAGCACAATAGGATATGTAATCATTGTAGAGATTGGCTCTGCCATATAGCTGCATGAACTCTCTGAGTTGTTCGTTCTTAACTCGAATCTCTTCAAGAGCCATAAACTCTTCTAGGTCATTGTCTTCCTTGCCTAGAAAGTTAGTCCAAATACTACTCTTTTTTTTATCTAAATCTTTTTTGAGTTGTTCTTCAGCACCTACGAACTTCGCAATGGCTGCTCCTGCTGAAGAAAGTTCACGACCATTTTCGATTGTCTGCTTGATAACTGCAAAAGCACTATTGGCAACCATTAGCATTTCAAGCATATTGTCACCTCAATAGTAAACCTGCCATCATAACAATCATTGTACCTGCTGTACCAATCATTATATGTTCTATACGTTTGATGCGAAGTATAGTTTCTTTCCACCTCTCAGAACATACTGCTTCATGTGTGTCTATCTGTGCTTTTACATCACTAGCCTTAACCAATTACACCTCCTCTGGAAAATCATAGATAGGAGCATTGCCAGTAGGATTACCATCATCATCTTTAGGCACTACAAACAAAGTCTTAAAAGCATCTAGTGTAGTGCAAGCATTAATCGCTGTTTCTATTGTGCCACTAGCAGTCCTTACTGCATCTCTAAAAGTTGTTATATCTGTAGGTATTGCTATAGACTTTTCTGCATTTCTTACTACATACCAATCAGAAGCAGTTAATAAACCATTAGCAGTTGATTTGGTTCTTTCTATCCATTGTGATTTAAGACCTAACTGAACTTGTTGCACTCCAGTAGTAGGGTCAATGACTGCATTGCCATCTTCGTCTATAACGTTGATATCATCTAAGCTACGTTCAACATCTCTTGCCCAATAAAATCTATTGTCATAGCTAGTATCTACGTCATCTTGCCACGTTACACCCCAATGCTCTTTATCCTCATCTGACCAAGCTGTTGCCCAATTATAAGGGTGTTTATATCCATTATCATCAGTCCAACTCTTGCCAACTTTTAGAGTTCTTCCATTGTATAACCAAGCCATTATTTTCTCCTATCTTGCATTAGCATATTTAAAAGGTGCTTCGGCAAAAGCCATATAGATGTAAGTGCCATTAAGAGCATTAGCACAATTATCAGTTGAACCAATCCTTACTTTAAATCCATTACTTACTAAATCAGGATTATCAACATTTGTAAATTCACCAAGATTTGAATCTGCAAAAATTCTTTTACCTGCAACATTTATAGGGTCACGTACACTATCTACAATTACCCACGAGCATGTGGTGTCTGTTCTTTTAACCATCAACCAAGCAGGTCTAAATCCAGTATAAACAAAAGTGCCATCTGTTGAACCATTACCAGTATAACTGCCAATTTTACTGTATCCGTCTACTGAATGGAAACAATATGCCACCATTTCATTACCACTACCATTCCAAGCAGGGTGGTTAGTGCCACCAAAAACAATATTGTCATCAGTTTGTGTTCCCATATAGGTATTAAAATCACCACTATCCCCATATGGTTGATTAAGAACCATTCTATATTTTGTTGGTAAATTAACATTGGCTACCCAATCTTGACTAGCATCTCTATTTTTAATAATGATTATTTTTGGTATAGCATCTAATCCGTGTCCAACACTAGCATTAGCATTTCCATCACCAGTCCAAGTAACAACGCTAAACCCTGCATCTGTATTTGCACTTACATTACTATCAATACTACCTTGTTCATTGAGTACAGCAGTTCCCCCTGCTTTCCAGTTCCAAGCTACATATGTGTAACCACTAGCATTTGTATCACCACCATTTTGTGCTAAATCAAAACCATTTGTTTCAAAAGATGTAAAAAAAGCAGTATTATCAGCTTCACCATTTGGCAAATTTGAAAACAAAACATTTCCTGCAAGTCTAACTGAATCAGTTAGAATATGATTTGATGTATTGCTTTTACTTTTTATCCAAGTCCAGTCTGGTTTAAAATCAATTTCACCACCTACACCATTGCTAACATCACCAGACCTTATGTCATTCGTACTACCAGAATCTGTGCCATTACCAGTGTAAGTTAGTATTCCAAAATGATTTACTGCTTGTGTACTCTGTGCAGGACTAATAGGCAAATCATCATCGCTAATATTAGCTGAACATAATGCTAGATAGCCACTAAAAACTGAACTATGAAAATCACCATTGCCATTGGCATCTGAATAACCTCCTGCTGATTCAAGTCCTGAAAAAGTGCTATCTTGACCAAAATTACCTTGACCAGTATGAGTGCCACCAGAACTTGCATTTAAAATAAAAGGTCTTACTTCTCCAGTGAGGTTGCTATGTAAAAATCCTGTGCCATTAGTTAAATTAGCACTATTTTGTAAAACACCATCAACTGAAACATACCATTTACCATTATCCATGTCTAAATAGATGCCAATTACATTATTCGTTGTGTAACTTACGGATGAACTCCCCGTTGTACCTGATGAATCTTGTATTTCCCCATCAGAACCTCTAACTGTCCAAGCACTACCATCTGCATCAGTTCCCCTCAAACCTATTTTAAAATACCCAGCCGTTGTTGTTGTGCTATTTAATCTATGTTCCCAATACCATTTACCACTAGACACAGCAAATGTTGCTGTTGTTTGTTCATCTGTGTTTTGTGCATTTACAACAACTTTAAGATTGCCCTCTGAAAATGTGTTGTCATTTCCTTTTGGGTCTAAGGGATTATAGGTGCAGAAGTTATTCTCTGGACTATCTGGCATCACGTCAAATGCACTAAAATTATAGGATGTAAAATCATGTCCATTTCCACTTGTGTCATCTCCAACATTAGAGCTATCCTCAAATGTAAATCTATAACCATTATTCCCATATGTTCCATCATATGCTTTGGGAATCCATATACCATTTTTTGTTTCACCAAAGCTGTCTGGACTTACTACTTGCCCATCAATAACATTTACTTCTGCTAAATAACCATCAAAATCTAAACTATCATTAAAATAATTTCCCCATCTTTGTCTTATACCATTGTCTAGTAATCTATGTGCAGTAACACCACTTCCAGTTGTGCTTCCTACTGTCAAATTTATATTTTCGCCATTAACATATGCGACTACCCTATTACCAATAGCAACTTCATCTAAATTAAATTGAATTACGACATGATACCAAGCACTAGTATCTCTAAAAACTTGACTACCACTATTCCAATACTGCTCATCAGAACCTCCTGCAGTTTGGTCAAGATAAATTACTAATATATGATTCGTATTAAATTGAATATATCCTGCAACATTTGGTGCAGAAGTATAGGCTGAATATATAATGTGACTTCCTAAAGTTGCTCTTTTAACCCAAAAGGAATACGTTGAATGAGTGGTGGATGTCGGTGTGGTATCTGTTTCATCATACAAATATGTATTACTGCCATCATCAAATCGCAATGACTGAGTAACAAGTCCATTGTAGAAATCAGCACCACTATTGTACATCCATTGTGAAGAACCAAAAGGACCTGACATTATCGCTCCTAACTAAAAGCTAATTGAGGTGTACCAAGCAGAATCGTGCCAGTTGTTTGCACAATATACGGAACAATGTCTACAGCATTAGGAGCAGTTGACAATGCAATCCCTGCACCACCTGCAGTTTTATATTCACTGGCAAGAGACAAAGCGTGACCCCCAGTGCCATCTTGAATGAATACAAAGAAGCCCGTCTGCCCTGTTTTTTCAGTGCTTGGGTTTCCTAAATTCGCATTAGCATTTAAAGTCCAAATGAAGTTTTGGTAAGTTGACATATCTGGTGTTGGTGTAGCTCCTACACCTACACTTGTGTGCGTATCTGCAACAGCAGAGCCACTGATGTCTATGCCGTAGGAGGTGGTGGAGAGTTTAACTGCACCAGCAAAGGAAAGGTCAACATCACCACCATCTGTGCAAGATATGTAGTCTGCCGTATTACCAGCGTTTGACAACCTAAAATCAGTAGCACGAATCTTAAGAAGACCTGTTCCATTGTCATGAATAATACTATTAAACCCATCATGATAAATCTCTAAGTCAGACCCTGCACCAAAGATAGCTTTGTTATTATCACCTAATGTTAAGTCACCAGTCATAGCATCACCAGTAACAGCAACAAAGTCAGTAGATGCAGAGGTTGCAGCAGTACCTAATCCTAAGTTAGTTCTTGCTGTTCCTGCATTGTTTAAGTCTGATAAGTTATTAGCAACAGTTAGAAAGTTAGCAGCAGTTAATGCTGCATCTGCCCATGCAGAACCAGTATATACCTTGAGATTATTGCTAGTGGTATTAAAATACAAATCACCTTCTGTTAAAGCATCTCCATCATTATCATCTATTGGGTCACTTGCTTTTGCTCCTAAATAAGTATCATCAAATGTGTCAGCACTTAAAGCAGCAGCAGCAGCACTTGCAGCAGCAGCAATAGCACTATTGCTTGCATTAGTTGCATTTGTACTAGCATTTTGTATTGCACTAAGATTATCTGTTACGTTTTGCAGATTAGTTGTCTGACCTGCTACTGTGGTTACATTACTTTCTATACCTGCTACTGTGGTTACGTCAGATGATATGTCAGCCACTGCTTCAATGTTTGCTGATATGCCAGCAACTGTATTGATAAGAGCAGATTGTGATGAAACCGTTGTTACAGAACCAATAGATGGACCAGCTTCTGCTGCTCCTGTTATCTCATTAAATGCTAATACATTTCCTTTTCTACTAGTTTTATTAGGCAATGCTATTTCATTAGCATCATCTGATTCTGCCATTGTCAAAGCACGATCATTCTTGTTTTCAATTTGTTGCATTACTGCATAAATTTTATCAAGATCAGTGTTAAGACTAGATATATTAAAAGGTCCCGATGTAGCAAAATCACTTATTCTAGTGATAGGAACATCTCTAAATATAGTTACTGTACTACTTGTGTAGACAGAACCCAGGGTAATATTACCACCTGAGAATCCGTCATCTACGGCTGTACCATTTACAGCAAAAGTATTAACGCCAGTTCCTCTTTCTATTATTGTATCAACACCTGAGCTATTTGTAATAATTACGCTGATGTCGTCTAATGAAAAAAATGGAAAATCTATTGTAAACTCTGTTGAGTTAGCAGTATTCCCACCACCACCTATTGTATGTTGTATTCGTGCATCATTATCATTAATCAAAATAGTAGCCATAATATATACCTTTACTAATAATGCACCTTCTTGTTAATTCACATCGCTGTTAAAAATCCCGTCCATTATAGGGTCTGCCCAAAACAAATTTCCCCCAGGTGTTATGAAACGTGCAGACTTTGCCGTGTTATGATCTGCTTCCATTCTTATAATGTCACTTGCAACTGCTCCACCAGTAGACAAATTGCTTGCAGTGGGACCAAAAATAGCTCCAAACTTTGCTCCACTAGGTATTGGCTTTTCTGTTGCACTACCAAACATTGGTCTCATGCCTAATTTATAATCTGATATTTTTTCTAAACTATTATTAACATCTGTAAACCAACCAAGCATACCACTTCGATCTACTGCATTTATTAGTTTGTCATTGTAAGTATCTTTACTGTCATCAATGCCATATTGAACATTTTTAATTTCATTGACTATTGCAGCTAATCCTACAAGCATTAATGCACCTTGCCAAAAAGCAGCATCTTTTTCTTGCATACCAGCAGTTAGCAAACGTACCATTGAGCCTTGACCATAACCTTTAAACTGAGTCATCATTGACCCAAGTTCTGTAGATGTCCATAAAGCTCTGTCACCAGCTCCTGGGGTTATAATAGTTCTTTCAACTGTTTGATTAAGAGCATTTCTAAAACTTAATCTAGCATTACCATCTGTCCATAAATCAGTTTCAGGTAGCCATTCGCCATCTTCTTGTTTTGCGTGTTGGTTCATTTGCAATCTCATTCGTGAGTGCATTTGTTGATCTATACCATTTGCTAGAAACTTTTCTTGATCTCTTCTAGATATAGCGTTCCAATCTTTCATAATGTTTTCTGTCATACGTAACATGCTTACATTGCCAGCAAACTCTTTCATAAACTGATTCCAGTAGTTTAAGCCATTGAGCATAAAGAAAACACCTACACTTTGGTTCATGTTTCTTTCCCAAGCAAATCGACTGCCAAACATATCTCCAACATCAGTAAACTGTGCAGATCGTAATCCTAAATAGGCATCTGCTGATATACCAGCTTGATTTAATTCTTTTTTAGATAATTGTTTTATTGTTGTTCGTGCATTTTTAAAAAAATGTTTTAAACCTTTATCATTAACTTGCTTAAAACCTTCAACCATTACCGATCTTGCTACATCAGGAACAGAACTAACTACGGCACTTCCCATGCCTACTAATATATTAAATGACTTAAATGTTCTGATAGCACGGCTAGATAAAGCATGTGGGTCTTTAGAAGCTCCATAAGTTCCTCTCAACCTATCTCTTAAACCTCTTATGTCTCGTAAATCATCTTGTAATTGTTTAGCTAATGTTTGCCTCTCAGCAGTAGTGGGGGCTTGTTTTATTAGCAATTCATATTCATCTGTGACTTGTTTAATGACATTTGCCATTGATACGTCACCAAAAGCTCTTGTCAGCTCAATGTCCATACCCATTGTCGTTGTATGATGTCTTAAAATAGATTCAACATCATTTTCTAAAAACTCTACAACTAATCTGTCTGGTATCTCAAATGTTCTTGCTTTTGTAGATGATGCTTGTGTTATCCAATCAACACTGTCTAAACCTTCATCTAAGTTATAATAAGGTTTACTTCTTGTAACTTGATCTATCATTTCATTTGCAAATTTATTGGCTTGTGCTTCTGTCAAACCATATTGGTTTCTTGACCAATTTTTAACTATACCAATAAATGCTTCAGAGTTTTCCATGATTTTATCAACACGCCATATCCTGGGTAAAAACCCATCAGCCGTATTAACATTGACACCATTAGCTTGTATCTTGGCTAGATTTCTTTGAGCATTTACTAACTGTGCTTGCAAGGCAACTTTAGTTTCACCTTTGGCTTTAGCTATTTTAATCTCAATACTTTTAATTTGTTTTTGTAAACCTCTTTCAAACAACCTTACTTCTGTAGCTTGCTTTTTAATAACGTCTAAATGTTCTCTAGCCTTAGAAGCTGCACTATTAACATATGTAGTAGCACCATCTATTACTTCGTCTCCATTGTTTCTTAATGCATTAGAAACTCTTTCTCTAAACTGATATTCTGTTAACCCATTGGTTTTATTAAGAAAATCTTTACCTTTTAGTTTGAGCATTTGCAATGATCTGCCAATATCCCCGTCTTTAGCTAAAATGTTTCTGTAACCTAGATATTGTTCGTCCATCATTCTCATAACATTAACAAGACTAGGTGTGTATGTGGTTCTGAAAGTGGTTTCTAATGATTGTGTCATAGCTTCATTGCCAGCTACTTTCTTTTGTATCATTCCACCAAAATCAACCATTTGGCTTACTACTTTACGAACTATAGGATTAGGACTTTGCGTTAATCTTGTTACTGGATTCCAAGGTAATTTCTCTAACCCAACACCAGTTTCTTTTAAAGCATCTCCGTCCATTGATTGCCACATAGATTGTCTTTGTCTTTCAGGACTTACGTTAGCTCCAACTGGTTTCCATGTGTTTGTAGTTACATCTTTAACTGGATTAAACGGTTTTGACTTGGTTTGTGTTTGAACAGTTTTTGCTGGGTCAACAGACTCACTCCACAATACGCCACCTTTACCACTATCATAATAAATACGATTACTATATTTACCTAATATACCTGTTAATGCTCCACCAATTAAACCAGCTCCAGTTAAAACAACGGCTGACTGACCTAGTGTTCTATTTTCTATTTCATTAGCCATCATTAATTCTTCAGGTGCTATTAGTGCTGATGTAAATAATGCACCACCAGTAAATCGTTTACCTAATCTTGATGCCCTTAATACTTTTAATGGTGCTAATGGAGCCAAAATAGTAGGGGTAGCTAAAGAAGAAACTACTTGTGGAACCCATTGTTCTGTTTTTGCTAAAGTATTTTGATCTTCTAAATCTACATCTAAATTTTTAATTCTTTGTGCAGTTTCTGCACGACTGCCACTATTTAAAAAACGCCAAGCACTGCCTTCATAACCTTTAAGTTGTGGATCAGTAGTGTAATCATAGCCTTCTTCTTCAGTATATTGAGGATCAAACATAGCTCTTTTAAAAGATTCATAAGGTGCATATTGCCTAAATGATGCTCCCCAAACTTCTTGACTAGTTGGTATATGAGGACTATGTGCTTCTGGAAATAATAATTCTTCTGCAAAAGGCATTACGTTTTTGTTAGACGTTGGCTCATTCATGTCTTTTATAAAGTCAGATTTTAAATAGTCTTTCATTATTTTTCTAACCATAAGCTAAAGTCTAATCCTAAGGTTTTAAGAAAAGAATTTTTCTTTGCAGCATCATATTGAGTAAGGTTAATTGGAGTTTGTTTATCTAAAGGAAGTATAGCTTGTGCTTGATTATATAAAGTTTGTAAGTCCATAATAATAGAGTCAGGACTCATATTAGAATTCCATCTATTATAAATAGCTCTAACTTGTTGAGCCTTCATTCCTGGTAAACCATAGACCCATTTTCTAAAATCATTATCTTCTATTGTATTAATAGCATTTTTGTAAGCTTCGTTTTGTGGAGATGTTGCCCAGTCAAATCTAAAATTATTGTAAACTTCTTGCTTACCACCATATCCATTTTTTATATAAATTGTATATGAAGGTGTTTTGCCATAGTTCTCATTAGGAACAATTTCATAATCCATTTTTTCATGACCTTCTTTAAAGCCATCATTTCTATTCCACATATTAGGCTGACCATTAATGCTATAATGAATATATTTATATAAATCTTCACTTTTAAGCTGTATGGGTAAAGCTTCTGAAACACCATCATCTGTTTGTGTTGTAGGCATTGTGCTTTCAAATTGTTTTAAAGGAGGATTAAATGTCCATCTTTTAACTGTACTACCATTTTCACTTTTGCTTTCCATAATACCAATTTGTGAAAATAATTTTGTTAAAACTTTACCCATAGCATAGTTCATGCCTTTATTATCAGGAGTGACGTCTCCACTAGATGCGTATGCCCAAAACATATCGTTCATCATAGTCATCATTCTTGGGTCGTCCATGATGACATCTGTCAGATTATCCATACCATTTTGTTTTTGATAATCATTAATTAATTGTCTCATTTCTGATGTTTTTTCATAGTTAAGTTTTATGCTGGGATCAATTGCAGAAAATAAATTACCCATTTGAGTATTAGATAAAATTAAATCTGTAATATAATCCTGATTTGTAAATGATTTAAATGTCTTTTCAAACACTTGATATTCAGTTTCACCATTAGGAGCAAACTTAGATATAATCCTTTGTTTTGACTCAGTATTTGGTATAGCTATTTTATTAGTTAAATCCATACCAAATGACCTAGCATTACTAATGGCATAATCATTTATATTAGAAGCTTCTAATACTAAGCCAATTTTACCATCAACCTTGTTATTAACTCTAAAACTTTCTGACAACATTGCATAAGCCATTGTAACCTTAGTAAACATTTCATCATCGTTGATGTTTCCTATTTGATTAAAAACCTCTACTAAAGAAGGGTGCAAAGTATTATAGTCAGTTGTAAATCTAACGGCTTTAACTAGGCTTGCATTTGCTACATCTTTATCATTAGATAAAATATTTATAGGCTGATCTACACCATTAATTCTTATAGTTTTAGGAACGCTTTTAGTAAGCTCTAATTGTTTTATTACGTCTTGACCACCAACAAAGCCACCTTTTGTGTGGTTGTCTTTTATCTCTATAGCTTTGTATCTATTCTCAGTTTCAACATTATATTTTCTGGCATAAGCATCTACTGCATTAATATATTGCTGAACTGTCATTATGGGTTTAGCCGTACCACCTGGCATTTTTACACCAATAACATTAAGTTTTTTTAACTTATCTATATTATTATAAAAATAACTTGGTGGGTTAGCATAACTTGATGAGGCTCCTAACTCAGCAAAATAAGGTGCAAAGTTAGTGTCTATTCTGTCTGTTTCCTCAAGACTATATCGTGCTTGCCATTCTTTTCTAAAAGCAATAAGTTCTGCCGTTTCTACCTTGCCTTCTTTAATTCTTTGCATAAATTGTGCAGTAGCAATTTCTTTTTGATACGGAGTTGAGTTAGCTATTTCATCTAACAATAATAAATTAGTATCTTTATTGGCTTTATCAACTTTGTTGGTTAAATTAACTGTTCTTCCATTAAGAACTTGTATTGCGTTTGTTTCATGATTTTTATCCATACCAAGTGATTGTATTTCTAATAACGTAGGCATATTTGTTAAATCACCAGTCACTATTTTATTTAGTACATCTTCATATAAATCTAATGAAGCTTCTCTATCTTCTTGCTTTCTTTTTGTAACAATATTGAAAAGCTCTTTAGCCTTTTGTTGACCAGCTTGCCTAATAGCATCAGAGTCAATTGTAGGATCACTATTGTTGTCTGCTACATTATTAATCATTGACAATATTTCACTATGAGGAACTTGAGCAATGTGAGCTGAAGTCACTGATTTTTCTACTACATTTATTTGAAGTGTATTTTTATAAGCATTAATTTTTTTTTCAGCATCATCAGTTGTATTTGAATTAGCTCTAATTATGTCAAAGATTTTATTTTCTTCTTTTGCAAACAACTCATTAGTTGATGCACCATCTCCAGCATCGTCGTCTATATTTGATTCAACTATAAAACTACTTCTTCTGTCTGCTAAATTAATAAGACCTTTATTTGCTGAAACTAATGCTTGTGTTTTAAGATTTTGTATATGTATTGCAGAAGCTTTTCTTGTTGCACTACCTACAATCCTATTTACTGATGGTTGTAGTTCATTCCATACTTCAGGTGCAACTTTACTTTTCCATTCATTTGCATATGCAGTTAAGTTAGATTCTACTATTGTTTTACCATTTGCGAATGAACCTTTGTATTGCTCCAAAATATCATTTGCATGATCTCCAATATGATTTTGCACGTTTAAGCCAAAGGCATTAATAGCGTGTTGTTTAAATCTTTCTTTTGCCACTGCTTGGTTTGATTTATTTAACATATCAGGATTAAAAGTTGAATTTAGTGTCATTAAATCTAATGGCTTTGGACTTCCGTCATCATTGGTAACGCTTCCAACATGAAGCCCTTGCTTTTCAGCTTCTAACAATGCCGTATCTAATTGGTTTTTATCAACAGTATTTGTTATACTAGTAATAGCATCAGCTAT
>Ga0255752_10005680_pt1 | contig 11989 bp, 6 predicted proteins | sample 011ome_25_FD_179952 | JGI IMG/M metagenome (GOLD analysis project Ga0255752, IMG submission 179952) | Coastal salt marsh microbial communities from the Groves Creek Marsh, Skidaway Island, Georgia - 011512CT metaG (version 2) | ecosystem: Environmental > Aquatic > Marine > Intertidal zone > Salt...
GCTTAATGTGTAGGTAAATGTTGGATCAGCCGTTCCATAGGTTTTAGTCCGAGCAACTGGGGTCACCGTGACGGCTAAAGGAGTGATGCTAAAATTTTCTGGAGCTAAGCTCAGGGTATAATTGGTATTCGTTAATGTACCCAAAGCGATGGTATACTCCCCCACATCCTCACCTGCAGCTCGGGAGAGGGATCCGGTGGCGGTCAGTGTTGCGCTGGAGGTAGCGCTCAGGCTATACGTTAGGGTTGGATCAGCCGTTCCGTAGGTTTTGGTGTGGGCATCTGGGGTGACTGCAACCGCCAAAGGGGCGATGGATGACGAACCGTTAACATAAGAGATGCTGTAGTTGACACTCGTAAATCCTTGTGGGGTGACGGTATAAGCCCCAACATCAGAAGCTGTGGTGGCTATTCCAGTAAATGAGAGGCTTCCACTGAGATTATTGGGGTCTTCACCGGTTACAAACCCAGTATATTGGACCGTAAATGTCTGCTGAGGAAATCCATCGTAAATTTTATTAGTGTTATCCGCGGTAATCGTCAGAGATTTTGGCTGAACGGTAAGCACTTTGGCTATGGAGGACTGGGCATAAGTACCGTCCTGGGCTTGTGTAGCGGTAATGGTCGTTTGTCCTGCTTGTAGGGTGGTGATTACCCCAGTTGTTGGATGAATCGCTGCTACTGAAAGATTACTGCTTTCGTAGGTCCAAGCACCAGATCCGGAAGAGGTAGGCGGCGAAACAGTATCTGAATCCCCATAAATAGTGGATTGATCTACAAAATTAGTTAACCCAGGGTCGAAACCTACTGATGCCAAGGTGTAGTATGTTCCATCAGTTGGGATTACTGAAGAAATGGTTTTGCTGCTGAGGTCGATGGGACCCAAATCTGAAAACCCACTGCTGAAATCAGCGTCAGGACTTTGCAGCAGGTGAATTGGACCCAGCGTGGTGGGCAATCCTTCAAAATTCAAAGTGATTGCGGGATGTACTCCAGTTGTTGCAGCTTTCCAGACTCTGGAAGTTCTACCGATATAGGCAGAACTGACCTGAGTATTGGTAAAACTCAAGGATTGGTTGTTGTGTCCCAAGAGCAAAAAAGTTTGGTCATTGGGGTAGGAAACAGTTCTAGACGGATCTGTATTGGGTGATGTAAAATCATTTTGCAAGGCGATCAGAAGATTTATGCTTGATGAAGTAGCTGGACGACTGACCTTTTGTAGAAGTTCTGTATTGTCGTCTCGGCCTAAACCCATGATGTCGTAATGGTATCCAATATGCACAGAAGCGTCCCATAGCACAGCTCCTGAACTGGAAATGTAGTCACTGGTCTGGGGGTCTCCCAAAGGGATCCCATACTTCAGAGAAAAATAGGATTCAATTTTATCATTTTCAGCAGGTGAAGTGGATTTGGCATAAACCACTACCTCTGCGATATGCCCGCCATAGCTTCCGTTAAGACTCCCTGCCTTTCCCAGGAAAAAGCTGGTAAGTGATCCAGCGCCTAACGACTCACTAAATGAGGTGGTTGCTGCGTGATTGATGGACACATAGGAAGTAGCTGAACCGGAACTGCCGACCCCTCGGTAATTAATTCTCGTGATCTGGGGGCGGGTAGTGCTGTAGGAGGGATAGTCGTAATAATTGTTATTTCCTCTGTGCGTTCTATGCAGGGCCATATGCCTAAAATAGTTGCCGGTACCCGATTGATTCCCCATGAGCGTGTGGTTGCTTCCATCACCTTGCGCCACGACAAAAAGAGTAACCTCGCCCATGGTGTTGGCAGAAATATCCAGGGGAACTTGGAGGTGATCAGCATTGAAATAAACACTTGGATTAAAATTTAGCGCTCTATCTCCCAAATTTTGGGTAGGCCGATCAGCAACAACTGACTGAACTCCATGCGCAGAGGAGATGCTTTGGTCTGTCCATTGAGATACTGCACCTGTGTTAATTACCACACCCTGGTCCCCTTTCAGCCAAAGTGATAGATCTGTGCTGATTCCACCTGGATCAGTTAACAGGGCGTAATTTAAAAAAGGGTGGATGCTTTTGGGGGGATTATGTGGATTAGACCAGCCCGAAAAAGGAAGCCAGGTGAACGACCACAAGACGAAGAACAAGCGAAGTAAGAGTATTTTCAAGATTAGATCAGTTAAGATATGGGTATCTTGAAAAAATACTGATATTTTTTTGTGTGTGAGTTTTTAATCGATGAGTGGTAACTAATTTATGTTGTATGGCAAGTTATTAACTGAAACTATTCAAATCATATTGTTGATTAGATCAGTATTTCGGGTAAGACATCGTGATGTTCCGATACTCTACAGGACCGTGATCTCCCTGCAATAAAATGGGTCCTGGTAAACCTTCATGAGCATCCAAAGCACCTCCAGTAATACCAGGAATGATTTGATCACAAATAATGGTCTGGCCATTAGCTGTTATGGTTACCCGGCGGCCGATGAGTGTGATGTCATAAGTCTGCCAGCTTCCAGCCGGTAATGCGGCCATCACGTTAGGCGTTAAAAATCCATAGATACCTCCAAAATAGGTGGGACTGGGCTGCTTTCCGTAGTTGTCCTCCACTTGTACTTCATGCCTGCCTCGGAGATAAATCCCTGAATTACTCCCTGCGGGGTAACGGAATTCTATGTGCAGTTTAAAGTCGTCAAATTTTTGCTCGGTCATCAAGTTGCTTCCTGACTTTGGACTGGTTAAAACACCGTCCTTAACGATCCATTGATTGCGGTCTGGGCCTGATTGAGCCAACCAACCGGACAGGTCTACCCCATTAAAGATGGGCTCAGGAGCCGTCCAAGACTTGGGAGTTTCTCTGATCATCAGGGGTGCACGCACTCCGCGTACTGGCCATTTAGTCCCGTTATTGTGGATTATCTCTCCCACTAACTCGTCATTTTCATAACGAGCCGTGAATTCAAGATCTTGATTTCCAACCCATTGGGGAGGAACGGAAAATCTTAACGTATTGTCTTGGTAATGGAATTGAGCCACGGGTCGAGCGCTTCCTACTTCACCTACATACGAACCCACCAATGTTTTACTTCCTGAGAGTCTTACCTCGAGCCACGAAGGAAGCGAAACACCTTCTTTTTCCATGGTTAAATCCCAACGTCCAATTACCGGGGCATCTGCTTGGGCCCAACCCATCGCAGAAAAAACAGCCACAGCGGCTGCCAAAAATATCTGTTTCATCCTTAAAAGCTTTAACTCAAATATAACAAAATTCAGGGGAACGGACGCTGATTTTGGGGGAGAGGCAAGGGCCTATTTGCCTAATTTTGTCCGATGGATCAGAACAGAATTATCGACGAACTAAAAGCGCGCAAGGCAAGACCGCAACAACCGCGCATCTGCCTGGGTGTAAAGCGCCAGACAGAATTATTTGTCGACATGCTCTTTGAAGCGCTCTTTGATGCACACACAGATTTAGCGGAATCCTGGCCTCAGCTAGAAAGTTCTTTTGAAGAATTGGTCAGGCTCACTTGCTGGCAAGAACAAAAGGAGTGTCCCTCTCCGTGGATTCCATTTACCCAACAATTACCCAGAATTTTAGATGAGCTCCAAGAGGACGCGCTAGCGATCCTGGATGGCGACCCAGCAGCGCATAGCCTAGAAGAAATTTACCTGGCCTACCCTGGGTTTTACGCTATAGCGATTTATCGAATTGCCCATGTGGTGCACCAACTGGGATTTCCCCTAATCCCCAGAATGATGACAGAACTAGCCCACAGCCGGACTGGCGTGGACATTAACCCCGGAGCTCAAATCGGCAGACATTTTTTTATCGACCACGCCACCGGAGTAGTTATTGGCGAAACTGCCGTGATTCACGACCGGGTAAAAATATTTCAAGGAGTAACTTTGGGCGCCTTGGTGGTGGACAAAAATATGGGTGACCGAAAAAGACATCCGACCATTGAATCAGATGTGACCATTTATGCCAACGCCACTATTTTGGGTGGAGACACCGTCATCGGCGCCTCTAGTATTATTGGCGGAAATGCCTGGGTAACCCAATCTGTTCCCCCTCACTCAAAAGTATTTTATACCGTATCTCCTCATGTCAAGCCCAACCTACCCTAACCTGGAATCCTTAGTGGGCAATACCCCTTTGGTACTGGCCCAAAAAATCAACCCCAATCCCCGGGTGACTTTACTCTTTAAGTTGGAGGGGAATAATCCAGGGGGAAGTGTCAAGGATCGGGCAGCGCTCTTTATGATCCAAGGGGCTTTTGCCAGAGGAGAAATCAACCGATCTACCAAGCTGATTGAAGCTACTTCAGGAAATACAGGAATCGCACTGGCCATGATCGCACGGCTTTACGGTCTAGAAATAGAACTGGTCATGCCCGAAAACAGCACTATAGAACGAGTGCAAACCATGCGTGCCTACGGAGCCCAAGTGACCCTGACCTCAGCGGAACAAGGCATTGAAGGCGCTAGAGATTACGCAGAAGCAAAGGTGAAGCATCAGGGATATTTTGCCTTAAATCAGTTTGGAAATAGCGATAACTGGAAGGCTCATTACCACACTACCGGCCCTGAAATTTGGCGGGATACACAGGGAAAAGTGACTCATTTTGTGTCCTCCATGGGTACCACCGGGACCATTATGGGGACCAGTTGTTATTTAAAGGAGCAATCCAAACACATTCAGATTATCGGTGTTCAACCTGAAGACGGATCAAAAATACCTGGGATCAGAAAATGGCCAGAAGCCTACCTCCCCGCCATTTACCAGCCCAAGCGAGTGGATCGAATCATCGAAGTTTCGGATAGTGAAGCTGCCCAGATGGCGCGTCGCCTGGCTCAAGACGAGGGCATATTCTCCGGCATGAGCAGCGGTGGTGCAGCTATAGCAGCACTACAACTTTGCGAGGAGCTGAATGAAGGTGTGGTAGTCAGCATTGTGTGCGACCGGGGGGATCGCTATTTGTCTTCGGGACTATTCGAATAACTAATTCACTAAAAAAGGCGCCCAGGGGCGCCTTTTTTTTGACACAAACCTGCGTTTATTTGATCACCAAAGCGTGGAAATCCTTATCCACCATAATGGTCATCGCTACTGGGTCAAATTGAACGTCCGTCAAAGAAACCTCTTCAGTGTCGATCCAAATCTTGGATGGGGTGAATGGAAGTCCGATTAACTCGATGCAGTAACGGCTAAAGGGCACCTCAAACGCGCCTTCGCGGTGTTGATTCAGGTTGAGTTCCTGTTCCTTGCCGTACAGCTTTAAGGTTCTCAAGGAGAACATTCCTTTGTGGTAGTCATACCCGTCATGGGCATCTTCAAATACCACGGAGTGTTCTCGTCCCAATTTAAAGTACAGCTCCAATTTCAAGGTTTCTACCCGGACTTGATCCACGTATTGCTGCACTGGGTATTTAGGGATGATGGCCCCTTGCTTGACAAAAAGCGGCATCTTATCCAACGGAGCATCTACCCACAACTCTTGACCGCCCTGCACCAATTCGCGGGTCCACCAGTTATACCATCCACCTTGGGGCATGTACATACGTCGGCCTAAGGCATTGGGCTCTTGAACGGGGCACACTAAAATTTGATCACCGAAGATAAATTCATCCGTTCGGTAATATGTTTGTGTATCGGTTTGATCAAAATACACCAAGGGTTTGATCATCGGAGTCCCATGCTGCACGTATTGGTGGTACATGGTGTAGATATAAGGCAAAAGTTCGTAACGCATGCGCACAAACTTTCGGGTGATGTCCAATACCTCATCGTTAAAAGACCAAGGTTCCTGATCGCCGTGGTGACCTGACGAATGGACGCGGCAGAACGGATGAAAACTGCCTAACTGCACCCAACGGGTGAACAATTCTCCTGTGGGTTGCTCGGCAAATCCGCCGATGTCTGTACCCACAAAGCCCATACCGCTGAGGGACATGCGTTGGACTTGGACATTGGCCAGCCAAAGGTGCTCCCACGTGGCGACATTGTCCCCGGTCCAAGAAGAAGTATAGCGCTGACCTCCAGAGTACTGCGCGCGAGTAATTACAAATGGCCTTTTGGGATACGCAAACTTTTTCACGCCATCATAGGTGGCACGCGCCATCTGCATTCCGTAAATATTATGTGCTTTGCGGTGACTGCACGGGTTGCCGTCGTAGTCGTGGCGCACGTCGTTGGGGAAGGTCTTACCGGGCACCTCCATCACGGCGGGTTCATTCATGTCGTTCCAAATCCCTTTGATTCCGATCTGCTCGATGAGCTCGCTGTACAGGCTAGCCCACCACTGACGCACTTCAGGGTTGGTAAAGTCAGGAAAATAGCATTCGCCGGGCCATACCTTGCCCTTCATATAGGATCCATCGGCACGCTTGCAGAAATAATCTTTCTCCAAGGCTTCCTGAAACACTGGATAATCCGGATCGATTTTGATGCCCGGATCAATGATGGCAATCGTTTGAAACCCTTGGGCTTTCAAGTCATCGACCATCTGTTTGGGGGATGGGAAATAGCTGTTGTTCCAAGTGAAACAGCGGAACCCATCCATATAGTCGATATCTAAATACAGCGCATCACAGGGAAACTCGAGTTTTCTAAACTGATCAGCGATTTCCCGCACTTTAGACTCGGGGTAATAACTCCATTTACACTGGTGATAACCCATCGCCCACATCGGAGGCATCTCGGGTTTACCCGTGAGGTCCGTGTATTTTTGAACCACTTGATCAATTCCAGGACCGTAGATGAAATAGTAGTTCATCTCGCCTCCATCAGCCCAAAAGCTAGTGACATTGCGGCGTTCGTGGCAGAAATCAAAATGGGTTTTAAAGGTGTTGTCAAAAAAGATCCCGTAGGCCATTTTGTTGTGCAACGCGATGTAAAAGGGCACCGTTTTGTACAACTCATCCAAGTCTTTTCCGTAAGCGTATTGATCGGTATTCCAGTTGGACAGCCTTTTTCCTTTTAGGTTCAGGTGGGTCGGCTTATCCCCCAATCCGAAGAAATTCTCTCCTTCGGGTGAAGACTTGCTCATCTTGACGTAGTTGCCCCCAAACTCGAAGGACTCTTCCCAGTGAAAACCCATTTCATCCTCACAGATCACCTGACCATCCAGATCGTACAATCCGATGCGCAGATCTTGTTTGGCCACGACGCACTTGATTTTTTTGGTGGTAATCACCACGGAAGTATCGGTCTCTTGAACATTCAGCTCGTTAAATCCGTGAGGTTGCTGCTCATCAATCGCGTAGCTGAAGTCTTTAGCAAAAAAGCCATCGGGCGCATACCTAAAGCGCCATATACTGTCCCGGACTACGTGTACTTGAAGCAGTACATTGTTTTCCGATTGAAATGTGACAATGTTGGATGATTTCTTGTGTGACTTATAGGCATTGGGCACTAGGTTGCCCTTGTATTCGAGTTCTGTATTGGTAATCATGAAATGAGTCGGTTAGTCGCAATGGGCAAATAAACACGGATACGCGCATCCCCACAAGCAATGTTTATAAAATTTGATAAACCACAGCCCCCAAAGGAGGTAGCGCCAAAACAGCACTGGTGGAACGCCCGTGGATGGAGCGTGATTCAACCGGGATTTGCCCCGCTACTGGATAACCTGATCCGCCAAATTTTGGATCATCGGAAGTGTACTTAAGCAGCAACTTTTTCCCAAATGGAAGACCTACTCGGTATTTATCGTGCGTTTGAGGAGTCATGTTGCATACCACCAATACGGCATCTCCTTCTTGTGATCCGTGGCGCACATAGGCCAAAACACTATTCTGTGCGTCGTCATACGACATCCACTCAAACCCTTGAGCTGAAAATTGCCATTGATGCATGGCCGTAGTCTCTCGATACAGTCGGTTTAGGGCTTGAAGGTTTTTCTGGACACCTGAATGATAGCTATATTCGGTCAAGTGCCAATCCAAGCTCTGGTTGTAATTCCACTCGGCATATTGGCCGAACTCCCCACCCATAAACAATAATTTAGCCCCTGGATGCGTATACATGTACGCATACATCAACCTCAACTGGGCAAATCGCTGCCATTCATCACCAGGCATACGGCCCAGCAATGAATTCTTGCCATACACCACTTCGTCGTGACTCAGCGGGAGCATAAAGTTTTCAGTAAAGGCGTACGTCATCGAAAAAGTGATGTCGTTCTGGTGGTAGGGTCGGTAAATAGGATCTTTTTTATAATACTCCAAGGTGTCGTGCATCCAACCCATCATCCACTTCATGCCAAAACCCAAACCGCCAATATCCGTAGGTCGACTCACCATCGGAAACGAAGTTGACTCCTCGGCAATGGTTTGAATTCCGTCAAATCTGCCGTAGAGGTGGGCATTGAGCTCCCGCAGAAAAGAAGCTGCCGCCAGGTTTTCTCTACCCCCAAATTCATTGGGTTCCCACTCCCCATCTTCACGAGAATAATCCAAATACAGCATAGAAGCTACCGCATCTACGCGAAGTCCATCAATATGGAAATGGCGCATCCAAAACACGGCGTTGGAGATCAAAAATGCGCGCACCTCAGGACGCTCATAATTGAATATCAAACTCTTCCAATCCTTGTGGTACCCTTTTCTGGGGTCTGGATGCTCGTAAAGATGGCTTCCATCGAAAAAGCCGAGGCCGTGGTCATCACTCGGAAAATGGGATGGCACCCAATCCAAAATTACCCCGATATCGTGTTGGTGAAAGGCATCCACCAGATACTTAAACTCTTCCGGGGTACCAAACCTTGACGTAGGCGCAAAATAACCCACTAGCTGGTAGCCCCAAGAAGGATCATAGGGATACTCCATAATCGGCATAAACTCTACATGGGTAAAGCCCATTTCGGCCACATAGGGAACTAGTTGGTCGGCCATTTCTCGATAGCTTAAAAAATCGCCTTGCGCATTGCGGCGCCAAGAACCGAAATGCACCTCGTAAACAGAAAATGGTTTATCGAGTCCTTGCTTTTGAGGACGGGACTGCATCCACTGCTGGTCTTTCCAATCGTACGCGGCATCCCAAACCACAGAAGCCGTCAAGGGTGGGTGCTCCGCTCTGCGGGCAAATGGGTCTGCCTTCTCGGTCACCACCTGATTGTGGTGAGAGTGAATTTTGTATTTGTACAATGCTCCGTGTTTGACGCCGGGCACAAATCCTTCCCAAATACCGCTGCCATCCCAACGAACAAAAAGCGGATGAGATCCTTCGATCCAATAGTTAAAGTCGGCAATAACCGAAACGCTTTTGGCCGAGGGAGCCCATACGGCAAAGTAGGTGCCTGATACCCCGTCCAGGGTCATCGGATGAGACCCTAATTTGTCGGATAGGTCAAAATGCTTGCCCGCTTTAAATAATTCAATATCAAAATCAGTGAACAGACTGTGGTGGATGGTTGTCGTATGCATCAGCAATGGGGGCGCGCAAGCGCGCCGATTAATTTAGTATTTGTAATATTCCCCTGAGTGGGATCAAAGCCCAACGAGGGCGAGAGTTCAATTCGTAGCCCAGCTCATAGACCGCTTTTTCTAAAAGGCAGTATTGGAGCAAAAACTCAATCTCTTTAGTATATCCAATGTTGAGGTTGTTTTTTTGCACATGGTCCACATACGTGTGTAAAAATGAACCGCATATGAAGTGGTACAGTTTTTCCCCAGCCACAAAAAGCTCGTCCCGTTCATAGGGAAACTTACTGCCGTTGTTGAGAATCACCGAATAAATCGCGTAGTGGAAGGAACGAAACATACCGGCAATGTCCTTGATGGGGGGTTGCTTTACTTTGCGGTCGCGAATCGTGCTCTCAGGCTCGCCCTCAAAGTCGAGCAAATAAAAATCATCGTGATCGACCAACACCTGACCTAAATGATAGTCTCCGTGGATGCGGATACGCTCGCTTTTCAGCTTGGTCCAATCAAAATCCAAAAACCTGCGCCTAATCTCATTTTTCCGGTTTAAAAACACCTTGGCTAGCTCCATGGATTCGCCTTCGAGCTTGTGCAAATTGTTTTCAATCGTGTTTAGTCGATTTTGAAACTGATAGGTCAATCGATTTTTGAGCCACACCTCGTAATCCCCGTTGAAGTTGGTAGGCACAAAGGAGGTGTTTCGGGTATCACTGCCCAGAGCCACGTGCATTTGGGCGCTCCTCAGCGCGAGTTGTTGGACTTTCTGAAACAGATTAAGCCCTGCCCAGTCAATGATTTGGTGCGGGATATTTTGCAGCCTTATTCTTTTGTAGTGCTCGGTATCGGGAATATCGGATAGCTTGATTTTTTTACGCCCGAGGTTTGCAAATACCTCGTCCATTTCTTTGAGGAAGTAATTCCATGCGTCTCCCTGGTTGGGAATCAAACGCTGCATGAGTCCAATGGTGATGTTGTCTTCCTCTCCGATCGATAAATTGACGCTGCCCACATATTCCGGCGTGTTCTCAAAGCGGCAGACTTCGGTCAAAAATCGGTTGATTTCATAATCGGGGTTGGTAGAGATGTAAATGCGTCTAAATATTTTCAGCACATACGTCTCGTTATACACGATCGAAGTATTGCTTTGCTCAGCCCCCATAAACCGGGAACTTTCATACTTCATCGGTCCCAAAAGGGACGATTTGTGAAAGATAATATGGGGAAACTCTCGAAGCTCCGCACTGGCAGCGATGCGTTCAAACAAGAGTTTTCTGAAGTCTTCAATATGTAGCGCGTCGACCAAGTAGCCAGAAACTCCGTTAAACTGGGCAGGAGCGATCAAGGTATTGGTATCGAGTTCCGCTTCGGACATAAAGGCAACCGGGATAAAGTAGTTTTGAAAAAAAGCCTCTTGAAAATTTACCTCGATCAATACGGCGAAATAGTTGTTTTTCTCCGATTTCAGGCGGACAAAATCCGTTATTTCGATGTATTTCAAATGGGAGGATTTGCCTGCGTACCAGCGCTTTTTGGGGATGTATTGCTCCAAAATTTCACTGGCAAATGCGTGCTTAAACCCCTCGTGGTCAAACGCTGACTTCCACTCGATGTCAAACTCAAATGAGCGCTTTGGGCTGGGATTTTCCGCGTTTTTCATAGCTATTGGGTTAGGTGGAACAGGTGAAAAGGTAAAACGGGGTGAATCTCCACATAGTTGTGTGTCCCCTGCCAATCATAGGTGTTTTGGGTGATCACATCGTGTACCCGATATGGTGCATGGCCTTCAAGTCCTATCAAATGCAGCGGCACTTCGACGGTGCCTTTTTGGGTGTAGTACGGATCAAAACTCACCACGCAAAGCACCCAATTGGTCTGGGCGTCATCCCACTTGAGATAGGCCATCAATTGGGGGTTGTCCACCCCGCAAAACACGATGTTATTGGTCTGTTGCAAGGCGAGGAAGTCGTGTCTAGCTCGGTTGATTTTGGCCATCAAGACGGTAATTTTGTTCTCAAAATTCCATTCCCAGTGGCGCACGGCATACTTCTCTGAATCCAGGTACTCTTCACGACCCGGCACGGCATCAGACACCATCATTTCATAGACTGGGCCATAAACCCCGGTGTTGGAGCTCAAGGTCGCGGCCATAAAATAACGGCTGAGGTGCATGGACTCGTTGGCCCCTTGGAGGTGAAAAGGATTGATGTCTGGGGTATTGGGCCAGAAATTAGGCCTAAAGTATTCTTTTTGAAGGCTCTGGGTCAACTCAGTGACGTATTCGGTCATCTGGTGTTTATCTGTACGCCAGGTAAAATACGTGTACCCCTGGCTGTAGCCTGATTTGGCGAGTTGCTGCATGATTTTAGGGCGGGTAAACGCTTCAGCCAAAAAGAGCACTTCGGGGTGTTTGGCCCGAACTTCAGCCATCAGCCACGCCCAAAAATGAAATGGTTTGGTGTGGGGATTATCCACCCGAAATACCCGGATGCCCACTTCCTCTACCCAATACAGGCAGCAGGACAACAATTCATCCCAAAGTGCCTTCCAGTCAGGAGTCTCAAAATAAATCGGCAAGATGTCCTGGTATTT
>Ga0255752_10005702_pt1 | contig 11964 bp, 8 predicted proteins | sample 011ome_25_FD_179952 | JGI IMG/M metagenome (GOLD analysis project Ga0255752, IMG submission 179952) | Coastal salt marsh microbial communities from the Groves Creek Marsh, Skidaway Island, Georgia - 011512CT metaG (version 2) | ecosystem: Environmental > Aquatic > Marine > Intertidal zone > Salt...
CCGATGTGAAAACCATTCTCCTGCACAAAGAGGATGCCCATATGGCTGATTATGCGATCATTCACAACACCCTTCAAAAAGACCCCACCAATTCTGAAAAGGAAGCCGTGGAGCACATTTACCGTCAGTTGAGAAATGCAGAACCACCGGATGAGGATACTGCTCGTGGGATCATTGATAAGTTGTTCTTTTCCGACCAGCGTTATAATCTGGGAGAGGTAGGACGTTATCGAATGAACAAAAAACTCAACCTGGAGGTGGAGATGGACAAGCAGGTATTGACCAAATTGGACATCATTACCATCGTAAAATATTTGATAGAGTTGATTAACTCCAAAGCTGAAATCGACGATATCGACCACCTTTCCAATCGAAGGGTAAGAACCGTTGGAGAACAACTATCGTCTCAATTTGGAGTTGGTTTAGCGAGAATGGCGCGAACCATTAGGGAGCGAATGAACGTAAGAGACAACGAGGTATTCACCCCCATTGATTTGATCAATGCCAAGACACTCTCTTCGGTCATCAATACCTTTTTTGGCACCAATCAGCTGTCGCAGTTCATGGATCAAACCAATCCATTGGCAGAGATCACCCACAAAAGAAGATTATCTGCTTTGGGACCTGGAGGACTCTCGAGAGAGCGAGCAGGATTTGAGGTACGGGATGTTCACTACACCCACTATGGTCGACTCTGCCCCATCGAAACTCCTGAAGGACCAAATATTGGTTTGATTTCTTCCTTGAGTGTTTTTGCCAAAGTAAACAATCTCGGATTCATTGAAACGCCCTACCGCAAGGTAGAAGATGGAAAAATTGATCTCAAAAATACCATCTACCTCAGTGCTGAGGAAGAGGAAAATCAGTTGATCGCTCAGGCCAATATTCCTTATGATAAGGAAGGTCAAATTTCCTCTGATAAGGTTATTGCCAGAGATCAAGCTGACTTCCCGGTGGTAACGCCCAACGAAATCAACTATACAGATGTGGCCCCCAATCAAATTGCCTCGATATCTGCTTCATTGATTCCCTTCTTGGAACATGACGATGCCAACAGAGCCCTAATGGGATCTAATATGATGCGACAGGCAGTTCCTTTGCTTCGCCCAGAGTCTCCCATAGTGGGAACTGGTCTAGAGCAACAAGTCGCTTCTGATTCAAGGGTTTTGATAAATGCTGAGGGCGATGGAGTTGTTGAATATGTTGACGCCAACAAGATCACCATCAAATACGATATGAGTGAGAACCAACGGCTCATTTCTTTTGATGGAGATAAAAAATCATATGATTTGATCAAATTCCGAAAAACCAATCAAGGGACTTGTATCAATCTCAAGCCCATTGTCCAAAAAGGAGATCGTGTGGTCAAAGGACAAGTCCTATCTGAAGGATATGCCACACAGCGTGGAGAGTTGGCCTTAGGTAGAAATATGAAAGTGGCTTTTATGCCTTGGAAGGGTTACAATTTTGAAGACGCAATTGTAATCTCGGAAAAAGTGGTCAGGGAAGATATCTTTACCTCCATTCATATTGATGAGTATTCAGTTGATGTTCGTGACACCAAATTGGGGACCGAAGAATTGACGGACGATATTCCCAACATCAGCGAGGAAGCCACCAAAGATTTGGATGAAAATGGTATGATCCGCATTGGAGCTGAAGTCAATCCCGGGGATATATTGATTGGAAAAATAACACCCAAAGGAGAGTCTGACCCTTCCCCAGAGGAAAAACTGTTGCGTGCTATTTTTGGGGACAAAGCAGGAGATGTAAAAGACGCCTCCCTCAAAGCCCCCCCATCTTTAAGGGGTGTGGTGATTGATAAGAAACTCTTTACCCGATCGGTCAAAGACAAAAGAAAAAGAAATCAAGACAAGCAAGAACTCGAAGTGCTTGAAGAAAAATTCGAAGTCAAATTCGAAGAATTAAAAGGCGTTTTGATTGATAAATTATTCGCTATTGTCAACGGTAAAACCTGCCAAGGGGTTCAGAATGACCTTGGGGAGGAAATCCTTCCTAAGGGAAAGAAATATACCCTTAAGATGTTGACCGCAGTAGAAGATTATACCCACTTGACCAAAGGGATATGGACCACTACTGATGAGACCAATAAGCTAATTGCGGATCTCATACACAATTATAAAATCAAAGAAAACGACCTTCAAGGATCTTTGCGAAGAGAGAAGTTTACCATCAGTGTTGGAGATGAACTTCCAGCTGGGGTAAAAAAATTGGCTAAGGTTTATATCGCCAAAAAACGCAAGCTAAAAGTTGGAGATAAAATGGCGGGTCGTCATGGAAACAAGGGAATCGTTGCTCGTATTGTACGTGAGGAAGAGATGCCTTTCCTTGAGGACGGTACCCCAGTAGACATCGTTTTAAATCCGTTGGGGGTTCCCTCTCGAATGAACATTGGTCAAATTTACGAGACCGTGTTGGGATGGGCTGGACTGAATCTGGGTCAAAAATATGCCACTCCAATTTTTGATGGAGCGACCATTGATGAAATCAATGAATTGACCGATAGTGCTAAAATTCCTCGTTATGGTCACACCTATCTCTATGATGGAGGTACGGGAGAACGCTTTGATCAGCCAGCTACTGTTGGGGTAATTTACATGTTGAAACTCGGTCATATGGTCGATGACAAGATGCACTCCCGATCCATCGGTCCTTATTCTTTGATCACGCAACAGCCCTTGGGTGGAAAAGCCCAATTTGGAGGCCAGCGATTCGGTGAGATGGAAGTATGGGCCCTTGAAGCTTATGGTGCTTCCAGCACTTTGCAGGAAATATTGACTGTTAAATCAGACGATGTCATTGGTCGTGCCAAGACCTATGAATCCATCGTGAAGGGGGAAACCCTTCCAGAACCCGGACTACCGGAATCTTTCAACGTGTTAATGCACGAATTGAAAGGATTAGGATTAGACATCAGATTAGAAGAATAATTAAAATATTGCTATTGAGTTATGCCTAGAAATAACGAAATCATTACCCAAAAGAAATTTAATAAAATATCCATAGGATTGTCCTCTCCAGAGGTCATCTTGGGCAATTCTAGAGGAGAAGTTCTCAAGCCCGAAACGATCAACTACAGAACCCATAAACCCGAACGAGACGGTTTGTTTTGTGAGCGTATATTTGGACCGGTCAAAGATTTTGAATGTGCCTGTGGAAAGTACAAGCGCATCCGTTACAAAGGGATCGTTTGTGACCGTTGTGGGGTTGAGGTTACTGAGAAAAAAGTCAGACGTGACCGTGTGGGACACATCAATTTGGTGGTTCCTGTGGCACACATCTGGTATTTCCGTTCGCTTCCCAATAAAATTGGATACTTACTCGGCTTACCATCCAAAAAATTGGACATGATCATTTACTATGAGCGTTATGTGGTCATCCAACCGGGTAACACCAAAAATGAGGAGGGAGAACCCGTCCAAAAAATGGATTTTTTGACGGAGGAAGAATACCTCAATATCATGGAGCAACTGCCCCCTGAAAATCAGTTTCTCGAAGACAACGATCCTGAAAAATTCATCGCCAAAATGGGTGCCGAATGTCTGATCGATCTCTTATCTAGGATTGATCTTGAGGCCCTCTCCTATGAGCTGCGTCATAAGGCCAACAATGAAACTTCTAAACAAAGAAAAACCGAGGCCCTTAAGAGACTTCAGGTGGTAGAGGCTTTCAAAGAAGCCAACGAAAACCGGGAAAATCTCCCCGAGTGGATGATCATGAAAGTCATTCCCGTCATCCCCCCAGAATTAAGACCCCTAGTCCCCCTAGATGGTGGACGTTTTGCTACCTCCGACCTCAATGATCTCTATCGTCGAGTCATCATCCGAAACAATCGTTTGAAACGTCTGGTTGAGATCAAGGCTCCCGAGGTAATTTTAAGAAATGAAAAGCGTATGCTACAAGAGTCTGTTGACTCTCTGTTTGATAACACTCGAAAATCATCCGCCGTTAAGACGGATTCCAATCGACCATTGAAATCCCTTTCGGATTCCCTTAAAGGAAAGCAAGGAAGGTTTCGTCAAAATCTATTGGGTAAAAGGGTAGATTACTCTGCCCGATCGGTGATCGTTGTCGGTCCTGAATTGAAGTTGTTTGAGTGTGGCTTGCCCAAGGGAATGGCTGCGGAGTTATACAAGCCTTTTATCATCAGAAAACTCATTGAAAGAGGGATTGTAAAAACTGTTAAATCTGCCAAGAAGATCATCGACCGCAAAGAACCTGTGGTTTGGGATATTCTTGAAAATGTATTGAAAGGACATCCTGTGCTGTTGAACAGAGCCCCCACATTACACCGACTGGGGATTCAAGCCTTTCAACCTAAATTGATCGAAGGAAAAGCAATACAATTACACCCCCTAGTATGTACCGCATTCAATGCGGATTTTGATGGAGACCAAATGGCGGTTCACTTACCTCTAGGCCCAGAGGCCATATTGGAAGCGCAATTGCTGATGTTGGCCTCACACAATATCCTCAACCCCGCAAACGGTTCTCCCATTACGGTTCCCTCTCAGGACATGGTTTTGGGATTGTACTATATGACCAAAGCAAGGAAGTCAACACCCAAAGTTCCCGTCAAAGGAGAAGGTTTGACATTCTATTCTGTGGAAGAAGTACATATTGCATACAACGAAAAGCAAGTGGATCTGAATGCCATGATCAAGATCAGAGCCAAAGATTTTAACAAAGATGGCGAATTGGTCTATCAGATCATTGATACCACAGTGGGTCGTGTTTTGTTCAACGAAGTAGTCCCTGAAAATGCGGGCTATTTCAATGAGGTTCTGACCAAAAAGAACCTAAGAGAAATTATTGGTCAAATTTTGAAAGTCACCAGTGTTCCAGAAACCGCTGAGTTTTTGGATGAGATCAAAGACATGGGATATGGATTCGCTTTCAAAGGTGGTTTGTCCTTTAGTTTGGGAGACATCATTATCCCCAAAGAAAAAATAGAAATGATCGAGGATGCAAATGTCCAAGTGGATGGCATCTCCGGTAACTACAATATGGGGTTGATTACCAACAACGAACGCTACAATCAAGTGATCGATGTTTGGACATCCACCAATGCCAAGCTGACCGAGCTGGCTATGAAGCGAATTAGTGAAGACCAACAAGGATTCAACTCAGTTTACATGATGTTGGACTCTGGAGCGAGAGGGTCGAAGGAGCAAATCCGACAGTTGACCGGAATGCGAGGATTGATGGCCAAACCCAAAAAGTCCAATGTGGGCGGGGGAGAGATCATCGAAAACCCCATTCTTTCCAATTTTAAGGAGGGATTGTCTATCTTGGAATACTTCATTTCTACCCACGGTGCTCGAAAAGGATTGGCCGATACTGCTCTGAAAACTGCCGATGCTGGTTATTTGACCCGAAGGTTGGTTGATGTCTCACAGGATGTGATCGTTACTATTGAAGATTGTGGCACCTTGAGGGGGATCGATATTGAGCCTTTGAAGAAAAACGAAGAAATTGTTGAGACCCTCGGTGAGCGAATCTTGGGACGAGTTGCATTGCATGCCGTTGTTGACCCCCATACCGATGAAGTATTGGTCAATGCCGGAGAGCAAATAACAGAGGCCATTGTCACTCGGATAGAGAAATCGGCGATCAACAGTGTTGGAGTTCGTTCCCCATTGACGTGCGAGTCGCTTAAAGGGATCTGTGCCAAGTGTTACGGCAGAAACTTGTCCACCAGTAAAATGGTTCAAAAAGGAGAAGCAGTTGGTGTTGTCGCCGCACAGTCCATTGGAGAACCTGGAACTCAGTTGACACTCAGGACATTCCACGTGGGTGGGGTTGCTGGAAACATCTCTGAGGAGAATCGCTTGGTGGCCAAGTTTGATGGAATTGTAGAAATTGAAGATCTAAAAACGGTTAAAGGAGAGGATTCTGAAGGCAATGAAGCCAATATTGTGATTTCCAGAACTGCGGAATTGAAATTGGTAGATGCCAAAACTAAAAATGTTCTCAATACCCATAATATCCCCTATGGTTCCTCCATATTCACCAAAAAAGGATCCAAAATTAATAAGGGAGATGTCATCTGTCAGTGGGATCCTTTCAACGGGGTTATCGTTTCGGAATTCTCCGGAAAAATCAGTTTTGAGAACATCGAGCAAGGGCTTACTTATCAGGTAGAAATTGATGAGCAAACCGGATTCCAAGAAAAAGTAATTTCAGAATCTCGAAATAAAAAGTTGATCCCTACGCTGCATATCAAAGATACCAAAGGCAATACCCTCAGGTCCTATAACCTGCCGGTAGGAGCCCACCTGATCGTCAACGATGGAGATACGATCAAAGAAGGAAAAATCTTGGTCAAGATTCCAAGAAAATCTGCCAAGTCTGGGGATATTACGGGAGGTCTGCCAAGAGTAACCGAACTATTCGAAGCCCGTAACCCATCCAATCCTGCTGTAGTATCTGAGATCGATGGTGTGGTTTCTTTCGGTAAAATTAAAAGAGGAAACCGCGAGATCATCGTGGAATCCAAATTCGGAGACATTAAAAAGTATTTGGTTAAATTATCCAACCAAATTTTGGTTCAGGAAAATGACTTTGTCAAAGCGGGAATGCCGCTGTCTGATGGATCCATTACACCCACCGATATCCTTAAGATCAAAGGCCCCTCTGCCGTACAGCAGTATTTGGTCAATGAAGTACAAGAGGTGTATCGACTGCAAGGGGTTAAGATCAACGACAAGCACTTTGAGGTGGTTGTTCGTCAGATGATGAGAAAGGTCAAAATCGATGATCCTGGCGATTCCATATTCTTGGAAGGTCAATTGGTTTATAAGACGGATTTCATTATAGAGAACAACAATCTTTATGGTAAAAAGATCGTAGAGGAAGTAGGTGCATCAGAAAACCTGAAAGCCGGACAAATGATTACGGCCCGGCAGTTGAGGGACGAAAATTCCTTATTGATACGAGAAGATAAGGCTCCAGTAGTGGCCAGAGATGCAACCTCTGCTACTGCCACCCCTGAATTACAGGGAATCACGAGAGCCTCTCTACAGACCAAATCCTTTATTTCCGCTGCTTCTTTCCAAGAAACAACCAAAGTCTTGAATGAGGCTGCTGTCAATGCAAAAGTAGATGGTTTGGAAGGATTAAAGGAAAATGTAATTGTCGGTCACAAAATTCCAGCCGGTACCGGTTTGAGAGAATACAACAACGTTATTGTAGGATCAAAAGACGAGTACACCAGTTTGTTGATTGACAAGGAAGAGGAGAAGTTAATATTTAATCTATGAGCACTCCAAAGGACAAAAAGGAGCAACAAATCAATATTGAATTGGACGAAGCTACCGCTCAAGGTACTTATTCCAATTTGGCCATCATCAATCACTCTCCTTCGGAATTTGTGGTGGACTTTGTGGCCATCATGCCTGGGACGCCGAAGGCAAAGGTCAAATCGAGGATCATTCTTACCCCAGAGCATGCTAAGCGATTTCAGAGCGCAATGGCTGATAACATCCGAAGATATGAAGACAGTCATGGGGAAATTGACTCCAAGGAGCATCCTCCCATTCCTTTGAACTTTGGTCCTACTGGTGAAGCTTAAAAACTAACCCCCAACGAAAGTTGGGGGTTTTTCTTTTCAATGCAACTCCGAGGTAAAATGAAAAGTAATCTCGGGATATTTTTGTTGCGCCATTTGTAGCGAAAAAGCAGAATCTGCAAGATATACCAATTGCCCTTGTTTGTCTTTGGCCAAAAACTTTTGCTTTACCTGAAGGAAATCCAGGAAGTTTTTATTCTCCTCGTCTTCGCAACTGATCCAGCAGGCTTTGTGAACATTGAAGTTTTCGAAGGTACACTTGGCGGTGTATTCGTGTTCCAGTCGGTATTGAATGACTTCAAACTGAAGTGCTCCCACCGTACCGATCACTTTCCTACCGTTGAGGTTGAGGGTGAACAATTGGGCCACCCCTTCGTCCATCAGTTGGTCGATTCCTTTACTGAGCTGTTTGGCTTTCATAGGATCAGCATTGTTAATAAATCGGAAGTGTTCTGGCGAAAAACTGGGAATGCCCTTGTACTGTATTTGTTCTCCTGCAGTGAGGGTGTCACCAATTTTAAAATTACCCGTATCGTGGAGTCCTACAATATCTCCAGGAAATGACTCATCTACCACTTCTTTTTTCTCCGCAAAAAAAGCATTGGGGCTGGAAAACTTTAGTTTCTTTTGATGCCTCACATGAAAGTAAGGTGTGTTGCGTTTAAAGGTACCCGAAACGATTTTTACGAAGGCCAAACGGTCACGATGTTTGGGATCCATATTGGCGTGAATTTTAAAAACAAAACCTGAGAATTCTGATTCATCAGGTTGAATTACCCTTTTGTCTGTAGATTTGGGCAATGGAGGTGGGGCGATCTCAATAAAACAATCCAGTAGCTCTTGAACCCCAAAATTGTTGAGGGCTGAACCAAAAAAAACAGGTTGTAAATTCCCTTCGAGATACTCCTTTTGATCAAAGACAGGGTAAACCCCCTCTACCAATTCCAGAGATTCTTTTAGCTCGTCCATAGCTTGTTGGCCCACGGCCACATTTAGCCCTTGGTCGTCCAATGAATCATAGCCGACAGTGGTTGCAATTTTTTGTTTATCGGTACTATTGAAAATTTGAATATTTTGCGACCACAAGTTGTATATGCCTTTAAAATTGTAACCCATTCCAATGGGAAAACTCATGGGGGTTACCCTCAGCCCAAGTTTTGTTTCCACTTCGTCCAAAAGATCAAAGGCGTCTTTCCCCTCCCGATCCAATTTGTTGATGAAGACAATCATGGGTATTTTTCTCATTCTACAAACCTCCACCAGTTTTTCGGTTTGCTCTTCCACACCTTTGGCAACATCAATCACTACGATCACACTGTCGACAGCGGTAAGGGTTCTATAGGTGTCCTCGGCAAAGTCCTTGTGGCCAGGAGTATCCAAGATATTAATTTTTTTTTCTTTGTAGTTAAAAGCCAACACAGAGGTGGCCACAGAAATTCCCCTCTGACGTTCGATTTCCATAAAATCACTGGTAGCACCCTTCTTGATCTTATTGGACTTTACGGCTCCTGCCTCTTGAATGGCTCCCCCGTAGAGCAGCAATTTCTCCGTCAAGGTAGTTTTACCGGCATCGGGGTGAGAAATGATACCAAAAGTACGTCTTCGTTGAATTTCTCGTTGGAACTCCATTTGGATGAATTTGGGCAAAAATATTTAATTAAATCCCACCACTAAAATTTGTCGATAGGTTTTATGCAATATAATGGGTATTTTTGAAGCTATGGAAGAGGAGAAAGTTGTTTTGGTTGACATAGATGATCAACCCATCGGAATCATGGGTAAAATAGAAGCCCACGAGAAAGCACTTCTGCATCGTGCCTTTTCTATTTTTGTGCTTAACGCCAATGATGAACTGCTGTTACAACAGCGGGCTTTTGAGAAATATCATTCTCCCGGTCTTTGGACCAATAGCTGTTGTAGTCACCAACGGGAGGGGGAATCCAATTTAGAAGCCGGTAACCGCCGTTTGATGGAGGAGATGGGAATGCGCGTTCCACTTGAGGAGCTGTTTACCTTTATCTACAAAGCTTCTTTTGAGAATGGTTTGACGGAGCATGAATTGGATCATGTGATGGTGGGCTATAGCGATGAAGATCCTCAAATCAATCCCGACGAAGTGGCTGCTTTTAAATGGATTTCTCTGGATGATTTAAAAAAGGATTTGATCGACCAACCTCAAAATTATACCGTTTGGTTTAAGATTATATTTGATCGATTTTATCATCACATTAAAGAAGATAAAGGATGAGGGTAACCGTTTGTAGAAAAGCGCATTTTAACGCAGCTCACCGACTATATGTCAAGTCATGGGATGATCAAAAAAATGAGGAGATTTTTGGAAAATGTTCGAATCCCTATTTTCATGGGCATAACTATGAATTAATCGTCAATGTAACCGGCACTATTGATCCAGTGACGGGCTATGTGATGGACATGAAGGTCTTGAAAGACCTTATCAAATCAGAGGTAGAAGAGGCCTTTGATCATAAAAACCTGAACGAGCAGGTTCCTGAATTTGCCGATTTGATCCCTTCGGCCGAAAATATTGCCGTTGTGATATACAACAAATTATATCCCCATTTGGACGACGATAAAAGCTTGGAAATCGTATTGTACGAAACCCCGCGAAATTTTGTCAAATACAGTGGTTAAAACTTTAATAAAAAAGCGTTATGTCAAGTGTAAAATTATTCAAAAAAGAAATCAATAACACCATCGGTGCATTCATAGAAGATGTTTATTCTTGGGAGTTGAATCATCCCGATGCAGATCTTAAGTCTACTGAAAAATTGGTCGATAAAGCCATTGCACTTTTCGATGACCTGATCCAAAAGGTTCGCGAAGCCAAAATGGAAGGCGGAAAGAAAGGCTTTAAAAAACTGAACGAAAATTTGGAAAAGGCGGTGGCTGACCTCAATCAAGAATTGGCAAAACTCGGTTAGCTATTCTATAGCTTCCTCTATTTTGCGTTTGGCGATAAATTCCAAGAATTCCTTGCCGTACTTGGAGACCTTTACTTCCTCTGTCAATTTTGAGGCAACAGTATCCAGAAAAACCAGATTGGCGTCATATACCTCTGTAAGTGCAATAAAAGGCGCAATAACATTATCCCCATGGGTACTGGCGAAGTTGAGGGCATAGAGGTATCTCCTTTTGGTCAGGTTGTCCATTGCTGCTTGAATGGAATCCATGGTCTTTTGGTCAGCATTGTTTTTGATTGCTTCATAATAGGCTTTAATATTATCCAAGTTTTTCCCATCGAACTGACGGGCCAGCTTTCGGTATTCTTGAAGCAATTCTTGGTTTTCGGACCCCGTGACTTTGGCACTGCTCTCAAAGGTTTTCAGTAGGGTATTTACCGTGATTTCTCCTTTTTCTCCAAAAAACAAAATCCTATCATTTAGGCTGTCACCATCTTCTTTGTTGAGGTAGAGGTAAAAAATTTCTGGACTTTCGATATCTGTTTTGAATTGAAATTCGGGGCTGCCGTTTATCACTACTGAATCAATGCTTACTAGGAGGGAATCTTGTATTTTCTGTAAATAAAGCGTTCCTTTTCTCAAGCCGTCCACTTTGCCTGATAGCAACATGCTATTTCCAGTGGCTTTTGGCGAGGATTCGCATCCAATCCACAATATGGAGAGGAGTGTTATAATGAAATTACGATTTTTATCCATCATGGTGATGTTGTAGTTTGTGCAAATGTAGTCCAAATTGACAGTATAGAAAAATGCTTTTGCCGTCCGCGTTATTTCATTTTCCTTAACTCAAAATAAAGATAAATCAACCTCAATTTTCTTATTTTTGGGAGGTGATGATTGCAAGCTATCCCGTTATATATTTACTATATTTATTAATGTTTGTCAATGCGGAGTGGGGGCAAACGGGGCATCGGGTGGTGGGCGAAATCGCCCAGCAGCACCTCACCCCAAAAGCACAAAGCCGTATTGATGAATTATTAGAAGGTCGCTCGTTGGCAGAAATCTCTACCTATGGAGACGATATCAAATCAGATCCCAAATACAAATCCCTCAATCCCTGGCATTATGTCAATTTGCCATTGGAGGCCCCCTACTCCGATGCCACTAAAAACCCAAAAGGCGACGTGGTGATCGCCATCAAAAAGTGCATTGCCGAAATAAAAAACCCCAATACTACAAAAGAAGAAAAAGTTTTTTACCTGAAATTGTTGGTTCATTTTGTAGGGGATGTCCACCAGCCGATGCATGTTGGTAGGGCCGAAGATCGGGGGGAAACAACATTCGATTACAATGGTTTGGTCAATCGACCAATTTACACCGGCTTTGGGACAGTCAACTCATAAACAGCCACGGCATGAGCTATATTGAGTTCGCCCTCGATTTAAAACCGTT
>Ga0255752_10005717_pt1 | contig 11947 bp, 8 predicted proteins | sample 011ome_25_FD_179952 | JGI IMG/M metagenome (GOLD analysis project Ga0255752, IMG submission 179952) | Coastal salt marsh microbial communities from the Groves Creek Marsh, Skidaway Island, Georgia - 011512CT metaG (version 2) | ecosystem: Environmental > Aquatic > Marine > Intertidal zone > Salt...
ATGATTCTGGTGGCCTGTGTAATCTGTGTCAGAAGGTTGAGCAGAAAGAAGTTCTCCGTAGCTTTAGTAGAGAAGTCTACGACAGACTGGCTGGTAAAGCGTTCGGCAAGTTCAGGAGCCGACACATAGATTAAAAATTCTTCAAGGGCTTCCTCAACCTCACTCTTTTTCAGGTTCGGCTTAAATGAGCGGGCAAATTTTCGGCTCATGACATGGAGCATTTTCTTTGCCCCGTAGAAGACGTCACCCGGTTTTGAGTGTGCGGTCAAGACCATGACTTCGCCAAGACTTGCCACACCAGCCATGCCGAGGGTAATGATATACATGGCTGAAATTAGATTTGATAGTGCGGTTCTTGCACCACGACTCATACCACGGGCACCCGTACCGTACTTTCCTTCAACTGCTCTGGTAACTTCCAGAAGTTTATTCAGGGCAAAGTCGTCTTCTCTGGACAGTTTGCCTGTCTTCTGCATGGCAGCAATTTGTTGTCGCACCGGTTTAATTCGAGATGCTGTCGGAATTGCAATGGCGTGTTGTCCGATGTACCGGCGCATTACCTCGTAAAAATCTGTCGGGACAATGTCTTCCTCAATTAAAACTTCACGAATTTTGGGGAGAAGCGTCCGTGCTTTCTGGAAAGTTTGCTGACGAGTGGGTTCCGGAATAACTCCGTATTTAATCAGTTCTGACAGATCAGAAGATGCTGCCTTATTAGACCGATACCCGTCCTGCATTCTATCGAATAAATTTTTAGCCTGTTTTTCAGACATTTCTTTACGTTGGACGAGAGCCTTAATCGCCCTCTCTCGCAGCTTCCGGGCGTTCCGACTATTACCGAACAATGGACTCATGTCTACTTGGACATAGTTCTTCTCGTAGCCTACGCCAACTCCACTCTGCTCTGACGACTGCTGCATGTCGTCCAGCATTGCTCTGGCCTGTTGAACTGCATTTACAAAGGCTGGTCTGAGGTTTTCAGGAATATTGTTTTTGTCCATGACCGCCCGTAGATTATCTGGTGTCAGATCACCCTTCAGTGCCTTCGTCATTGCCTTAGATATTTTGCGATTTACACCATATGCCCCGGACCCACGACCACTTTCCCGGAGGCTGCTCAATCCCGGAATGCGGAACCCTACGCGAAAAGGCTCGATAATCTTGTTCAGTTCGTTTATTCTCTGGCCCTTGATGATCTTAACATCGTTGAAGAAACCCTTGGTGGTGTTCAACATATTTCGAATAACCGGGGCGTTCGGACTATCCGGGTTTTGTGCGGCCCGTTCAACAGCAGCGGTGGATCGACTGAACAGGGACGACAACGAACCCCAGATACTATTCGGATCAATCTTTGTCGGGCGGCGAGAAAGTTCCATCTGATGCGGAAGACGACCATATCCAAAACCACGGTCAGCAGACTCATCAATAAACGTGTAGTCTTCGTTTAGATCAGCCAAGTAGCGAAGCATTGGTTTTTCTTGGGCAAGTTTTGCCTTCAACTGTGGAATTTTTTTAGTCAGAATAGTGTTGGCTCTTTCAGGTGTCGTGTCCCCAGCAGCGGCTTCTTCTTCCAACGCCCTAATTTTGTCTTCGCGTTTTGTGATCTTTTCCTGAAGTTTATTCAGGTATTCATTCGACGAAGTTACACCAACATTTTTTTCAGCCTTCACTGACTCGTTGATAGAATTGACAGCCACAGCTTCCGTGTCTACAACTTGTTCTGCGGGGAGGTTTGAGACATCAGTCTCCAGCTTGTCTCCTGCCTTTTTGCGGGCCGCATACTCAGCCGATAGGTACGACACAAGGTTTGTCGGTCCTCCGATGAGACCCTGTGCCAGACCTTCGATTGCCAATTCCCCCGGTCGGTTGACGGCCCCCTCGTCCGACAGCTGTGCAAGTGCCTCACCGCCGATACCACCGAAAGTTTCCATGGAAGTCATTCCGGCAAGTTCAAAGGCGCGAGATCGCGGATTGGTACTTTGTTCAGTCGGAGCAACCTTTATGCTGTCCTCACCTACCTCGATTCCTACCTTGGCCCCGCCTCTACCAGCCTTGACAAAGTTACTGAAAACACCACCAAGAGCAAATGTAGCAGCATCTACAAAACCAATCGGAATGCCGCGAGCCACGGCAGATTCTTTCGCCGCTGCCATGAGTTCTTCATTTCCTAATGCGGCAGCTACTTCATCTACATCCATAACGTCTACGTTGCCGTCATCCATCATATGATCAATGAGCGTATTCGCATACTCTGTGGCAAAGCTGGTTGTACCGGCAGCAGTACTACCAGCAGCAATAGCGCCAAGCGGACTAAGGGCAAGACCCATAAGTGACGGAACGGCTACAGCAGCAATAGTTGCCGCAGCAGCAGGGACGGAGCCGCCCAACCCTTCACCGACAATAGAGGCAGCAGCACCGGGATTGCTAATCATAGTACCGACGGCCTCGAAGAAGTCCTGATTCATAACATCTTGCAGGACAGCAGATGTTTCAGCAGACATCGGGATGTCGTTGATACGAGCCTTCTGTTCACGAATAGCAATGGCTGCTTCGTCGTTCGACAGACCTATGATTGGAAGATCAGGATTGAGAGACCGCGCCGCCTGAACACCCATGACGGTACGGCGAAAGCCACGCTCGACAGCGTCGGGCATTATTTCTGCCCAGAATCCGGGGTCAGAGGACAGCCCGAATCCCTCGTCTATCGCAAATTCTTGATCAGATAGAACCTGCTGAATTTCTTCTGGTGTGGCATCTTCAGGAAATTCAACTAGGCCGACCCCTTTCCAATCGACCATCGTCATTAGGAGAAGTCCTCGGGATACCTCAGAACTGGTTTCTCACCGACCATGCCGCCTTCTGCCTTGGCAACCAGTTTACCATCAGCGCCGCGTGTTACTCCGCGTACAGGTTGGTCTACCCTGCGTGACCCACCACGTATGGCCTTGTCTACGTCGATAAGAAGACGACCATCGGGGTCTTTAGCCACGGCCCCACGTTCCTTGGCGATACGAAGAGCATGGTCAGCACTTGTTTTCAAAGACTTTGCTACTTGTGCTAACTGGTAAGCCGATCCGGCCTTTCCATATTTTCCTTTTTCTTTGGATGTTTCAAGAACAGGAACACCCATTCGATCCAGATAAGAAATAGCCCCGGCAATATCAACTTCACTAGGCGAGGCTACTTCTGGATTGGTGTATTCGCTGACGAGTTTGTTAGTTTGTGCTTGTGTATAGCCAAGGTCTGCCGCCAACTTAGCAATTTCCAGAGGCCGTAGCTGCTCTTCCTTGATAAATGCACGGAAATCCTTGACCGACTGAATGCGACGTTTCTTGGCAGCAAGTTCACGCGCATCACGCGCGGCCAGACCCTTGGCAGCACCCGGTCCAACCTTTGCCCCAAACTGGGCAAGGTCTCCCATAAAGCTGCCGGTAGACGGGGCATCAGCAGCACTGAAGAAAGCAGAGGCAATCTGGAGACGCTCGGGCCACGACAGTTCGGACTCGGTGTCGTCGCCTTCCATCAGCTTCCGATATGCAGCATAGCGTTCGGCCAGACTTTGTTCTTTGTCTCCGGTCACTTCAGGCTCTGTTCCCACTGCTTCATCCGAAACTAATGAAGTAGCTTTTTGAGTCACCTTTTCTTCTTCTGAAAGATCAGGCATATCTGGATAAATGTCGCCACCCTGTACAGAACCTTTGACAATGTCTTCCATTAAACGACGATCTGCTATTTCTCGGCCCTGTTCGGTAGTTACGACACTTGCAGCACCAGCTGCTGGAAAATCACGCATTGTGAGAGGAGGTGTTAGTATTTCAATCGGTTCATATGTAGTAGCAGAATTACGTTCTGGATAACCATATGCTTCTGCATATTTTTGAGCAATAGAACGACCATCCTGCATCCGGACAATCTGTCCGCCCCGTGCCCGACGGACAACACCAGACAATCCGGCCTGACGACCGGAGGCCGGAGGCACAGCACCACCACGGTTGAATAATCCTTTCGTCCCGCCGAGACCACCGGCAAGAGTTCCCAGACCACCGGCCAGTCCGCCCAACTGCGAGATAGTAGATGGACCCGGAACACCCGGAGCCTGTCTCGTCTGCTGGAAGCCGGACGGGGACGGGGCGTTGGTGATAAACCGGAGATATGTTGCCAGTGTCTCTTCGGGGAACATGAGTTCACGCTGATACTGGTTCGCGGCCAGATCAATAGCCGCCTGTTCACGGGCACGTTGCGCCTCACCGACACCGCCCAGCTGACCAAGCTGCGCCATCTGCTGCTGGTACGCACCAGTACCGATGGACGGCATCTGCGTGGCAAGGTTTGCCAGACGACCACGACCCGCCGCTGCCTCTGCCATGGCCTGAGTGTAGGCCTCTTGACCGCCCCGCATCTGGATGTCGTTCATCAGCTGCTGTAGGTTACGCTCACCCTCAGCTTCCTCGACGAACCGACGGGTACCGCGAAGACCACCAGATTCAACTGCACCGGTCCTGAGTTGTGCCTGTGGGCCACGCTGATACTGACGTCGGGCCTCGCGCTTGGCGATGTCCATGACGTTCTGCTGGTACGGGTTCATCAGATTCTGAATCTCACTGGCGGTTACCGGAGCAGCGGCACCAAGAGAGGCAGAACGGGCAATATCAAATGCAGGGGCAGCACCCGGACCACGGGCAAGCGACTCGATACCACGAAAGGCTTCCTCTTCCTGCGGCTGGTATGGGGCCAGTTGGGCACCGGGGAACGGCTGGAAGCCTTCCTCAGTACGCTGCTCATAAAGTTCCTGCGCCTTACCGAAGACGTCTGAGACGTATTCGCGCTGTTCCGGGGCGTACTCAGGAACCTGACGGGTTGTTGTCTGCGTCGGTGCCGGTGCCGGAGAAGAAGAACCACCCAGATACTGACGAAGACCGGTAACCTCGTTGACCGTCCCGGCACCACCGACGGAGCGGAGAAGGTCTGCCTCCCACGGATTGATGTGGGCAAGTTCTGTGTCGCCGCCGACGCCATGTCCGGAGAGTTCCTCGTAGAGTTCGTTGAGGAGGCTAATCTTATCCTTGATTGACAGTGTCTTGGTATCAATCATTCTTCAATTCCTTTGACATGGCGACATAGTATTCTTGGTAGCCGCGTTTCTCGTACAGTTTACGCCATCCACGACGGCCATAAAAGATCAGATGATTTGCCCCATTCAGTCTGCCAAACTCTTCAAGAGCATCAACACTAGGATCAAACCAACTTTTCAGTGTGTGCGGGACAGCCCCTGTAAGAATAATTTCCAGATGCTTCTGTCCGGAAACTCGGGGGTTTATCTGGGTAACCGCAGCAACGACAAACTTGTCGGTGTCCGGGTCTAATCCTACCCACAACTGTTGTCGTCCCGAGAGGACCAAGTCTCGAATCTGGTCTATGGTGTACTCACCCAGACCACGGTCAATTGGTTTTTGGAGAAGGTCCCGGACTTGTTCGAACACCGCCGGGATGTACTTCTCCTCAACAATAGTTACTATCAAACAACTCCACCTTGCCTCATCAGACCTGTCATAAGCTGCGGACCGACCGGGGCCGGTTGCTGTGTATTACCATACTTGGTCTGACGAACTTGTGAAATGAAATTGTCGAGCATATCTGCCCCGGCACCGGACGATCCGTCGCCAAGCTGGGATACGACATCAGCCGGGAGGACGTACTCGTCACGCGACAGGAGTGCAGGTTGGTTGCCCTCGATGGAGAACGGAACATCGTCCGACATACCTGTACCCTGTCCGGGGACCATGCCCTCGAATGCCCTGTTGGCAAAACCGACCGGTGCTGACTCACCGCCGTAGGCCAGAGACGAGATACCACCGCCCTGTGCCCACCCACTTTCTTCGGCACCGCTGCTTCCGGGACCGCTGCCACTGACATCATCCATACCCTCAACATCATCGGCAGCGTCGAACCCTTGATTGTCCATGTTCATTTCGGACGCGACATTCGACATGCTCCCCACCGTATTGCCATATGCATCGATACTTTGATTACCAAAACCGTACGACTGCGTCTGTCCCAGAGCATTAGTCTCGGGCTCTCCCATCATACTTGCAAGTCCACGACCCACTGCCACAGCAGGGCCAAGACCGGGTACCCCCAGTGCTAGCCCTGCAAGACTAGCCGCCATGCCTATTGGAGAAGGATTAGCTATTCCAAGACCTACATCAATAGACTGCCCGATTTGTCCGAGCGATCCACCACTATTTGACGGACCTTGAGACATGCCACCGTCTTGTGACGTATTGCCGCCATCATCCACTACCAGACCTCCATAAGGATCAACCGGCTGGCCGTACGGGGAAACATAGGTCGATGCGGTCTGAGGGGCAGCTTGCGGTAAAAACTGTGGGAGACGTAGATTAATACCGCTGCCAGTTGCTTCTTGATACAGGTCAGACGATGAGAGAGGACCGCTAGTTGTTGTGTACCCACCAGAAACAGGACCACCTTCGGCAGCGTAGAACGTACCAAAGCCGCTGGGAGAAGTTGCCATGCCGTAGTACTGAGAACCGGTACTGCCTGACGGAGGATAATTAAGGCTACGTGCAGCAGCCCTGCCGCGACGACGACCAGCTTCAAGATCAGGAATACGACTGGGATAGTAGGCGTCCGTATCGTCCATACCGGCGATGTCGTACGGCATTTCTTCTGGGGCAAGGAGAGAAGAAGACAACAGACCGGACGCGCCGGAGCCGAGCATACTTCCATATGTCGGGGAACCTACAGACGGTACGTCGGTGAATGGGGTCTGTTTCAGTGTCTCGCCAAGACCGCCGAAGAAGCCGGTAGGTTCTGGTGCTGCGGCAGTAGTTACAGCACCGACTGTATCAGGAGCAGTTGACATTAGTCCCGGACCAGACGCTGCCATTGTTGCTTGAGTGGGAGGTCCGGCAGTTACCCCACCAGACGGGGCAAACGCACCAGACAACGAGCCGAGGCCGTACGACATAAGACCTGATAGACCGCCTTCAACAAGTGCATCTTTAACGCCTTTACCCCGAAGCAGTCCAGCCCCTACTCCGCCAAAACCTGTAGCAACGGCTGTTCCGGTAAGAGCAGAAGTCCCTAAAAGTCCTGCCGCAGCCGGACCAAGAAAAGCACCAGCAGCAATTGGCAGTGCAAATGATGCAATGTCTTTCAGCTTGAACGCCTCGGGCAGACCAGTCTCAGGATTGATCGACAGACGACCATCCGGGGACATAGTCTCTAACATACGAACCTCCATCGGGTTCATGTGGACCAGAGTAGAGTCGCCTAGCCGTCCCTGCATTGCCAGAGCGTCTGCAAGGCCACCCATGGCCGGTCGGTTTTCCTGATAATATGACATATCTGATTATATCCGCTAGTGGAAGTCTACCCAACCAGTACCAGAGATATATCCCTGAAACTTGGATGTGGCTCTGTTGTATCTGACTGCTCCCTCCGGAGGCGACTGCACGTCCGCTGTATCGTTTACCGGCAGGACAGTGTCTGACGGTGTTGAGTCAACTTCGTCGTCACGTTGCTGCAAGGTCAGCGACAGACTACTGACATATTCGGTCAACATACGATGTAGTTCAATGATCTGCTGTTCGGTAAATTGATTGAATGGAGAGAACAGTTCTGGATATACAACAGCCATTAGCGACCACCATCCGGCTGTATCTGTAGCCGCATAGACCCGTACTTCCACGCCACCCCGGCAGTAGAACAGTCAATCTTAATTCTGGCCTGACGACCACGGGCACGGAAGTCAACCTTATCCGTACTCGGTTTAATTTCGTACGGGCCTTTGACTATCTCTTCAGAGGCCTGTGGATACTGTCTTGTCTTCATAGTGAACTTTACCTGTCCCGGATCAGAGATGGAGACATCAGGAATAAGCCGCTTGACCATCATGATGCGATTGCCCGAATCAATTTCAAAAGAAGCTGATTCAATAAACGACGACAACAGATCACCATCTGCTGTATAGACACCAGACGGTTCGTTATTGTACATGTAACTGTCCGAGCCGCCCGTGATGACGTTATCAAAGATGCCAGTGTCTGCCCATGTGGTAAACTTTCCGGTTCCATAGACCCAGTAGTTTTCCAGCGGGTTGTAGGTGACGTACTTGTTACACTCCGTAGAATCATTAGACGGATACAGCCACGTAATTTCGTTAAACTCAGAGTTAGTACCGGCAAAAACTTTGTCGCGTTGATCCCAGTTAAGATCATCAAAAATATAACGACGAACAGTACAGTCCAGTGTCTGAACGGCACCGCCTTGCCAGACGTAAAAATTTGTGTCGCCCATCCAGAACGGAATACCGTTAAACTCTGCTGCTGCGTGAGGGGCGATTAGTCCGACGTTATCGCCAACATGGCGGAAACGGAAGACGAACGGACCTCCAACATACTGCATCGTGTGTGTGCCTTCATCGGTCCAGATCATGACGGCCTGACGGCTGTGCATTCCACCGATAATCTTTGATCCGGTACCGATAGGATTAGACCCGGCGGTGTTTGTCGCAGAGGCAGTCCAGTCATTGTAATTTTCCTGACTAGACCAACGGACCAGCAGTGGGTCGTAATCACCGGCCTCGTTCGTGCATCCCAGACTGATGGCAAACAGGCTGTCCGGGGTCGTCAGAATATAGTTGTTGATTGTTGGTGAGGCGGTGACAAGAACGGCACGAGTCGTCGCGCCGTTTGTGGCGTCCCACTGATAGATACGGCCACCGCGTGGATTTGCCAGAAGGTCTTCGCCCCAGTTAGTCATGGACCACTGACGTACATCCACGGTAATATTAGATGTGGTCCGTGCCGTTCCGTAAGTAGACATTCCGTACGTACCAGCCGACCAGCCAAATCCGGCTTGAGACACAGATGGACCAGCCGGTAGCAGACGATGGAGCGTAATGTCGCCACCAGCAGAGGCAGACGTTGCTGCTGCGGTTACGGAAATGTCAACGGCAAACGACGCGGCGTCAATGACTGACACTTCGTACGCGTCGCTAATTGTAGTCAGGAAGACGTTACCTCCCACGGTCGTTGTCTGCGACGTGAAGGCGACATAGTTCCCGTCTTCAAGGCCGGTGCCTGTGGCGGATACGACAATACGAGTAGACCCTGAAGTGGTGTTTAACCCATTGGTTGCGGTAACGACTGATACAATTGGGGTGATGTCGTAGTTCTGATTGCCCTCAGAGATGTACAGCTTCTTCTCTGTTCCAAAACCAATAAGACGTGACGAGTTATAATCTACCCACAGCGTCGTATCTCGGGGCGTCCCGTCGAAGGCACTCGACCGACGCTCGTACCCACGAATGTTCTGCGGTGTGCCGTCACGAAATCGGACATGATCGCCGTCGTACCAGTGCCCCTTCTCGGCGTACCGGGTGTTCTCCCGATTGAATCCGGGTCGGGCAAAGTTGAGTTCGGAGAGAACACCAGCCATGCTGATTAACTCATATTACTTACGAAAAATCCGCTGACTGCCGCTGATGCTCGGACATTGTAAATCAGAGCATCAACTGCGGACGCATCAGTAGACAGTGTGGGGGCAGTACCTCCGGTAAATTCCCAGTTTGCTGCAAATGATGCCGTTCTGCTCCCAGTGCCGTCCTGCCTGATGTAGATAATACCAGACTGTCCGGGCTGTGGGCTGGTCGGGTTTTCGAACGTGACGTTGGCGTTCAGGATTGTCGTAAAGTTGTTACCGGCGGCGAAGTCGTAGGCAACCGAGGATGTAGACACGGCCACAGAAACAGGACTTGAGTATGCCTGTGCGGTGTCACCGACAACCTTTCCGGTGAATGTAGTAGCCGATGTAAACGTCTTGGCACTGGTGATTGTCGAGTCTACCGACACCGCCACATAACGAGCATCAGCAGACGACACCGGGATAAGTTCGTTGATGGACGTTCCGAAGTTTAGTGTTGATGCGGTTCCAATACCAAGGCCAGTAGAGTCAACTGCCGGAGATACAGTAACACCATCGGTAATGACAATACTCGTCCCGCCTTGCGGAACCACATGACCGGTCCCGCCGTTGATCAGGACGGTTGCATCGAACGAGCCAGATGTGTTGTTCTTGACGATATAACTTTTGGTAATTGCCGACGGAAGATATACTCCGGTGTCTCCTGTCAGAGTTCCGGTCAGTTCGAGCATGGCCGAACGAGCCTCGTCAGCCGCGCCGTTGTTTGTGGTCAGACTGACATCGCCAGCAACAAGACTAATTGTTGTATATCCGGCAATGGCAAAGTCTGTGAGGTCGATAACCTCATCGTTCAGTACCGTGCCCCACGTCGAATCGTTCTCGCCGGTTCCCTGCTTATTCAGCCTGATTCTGGTAGTGTAAGTTGCCATTAGATCGGCTCCGGCCAGTTATTAATGGGAGCGTTGCCAGTCTGGTTTCCATCAGTTTCTGTCGGGATGTCAAAAAGTTTTTTGAAATCATCCAGATCAGCACACGCTGCAATCTCTCCTTCGATGATACCAGCCGCCAGCCGCACCTCGTCTCGGTACTTCTGAATGTCCGCCGGAACATCGACGCCGGTATCCTGCTTACGCACATACGCCCAGTCAGTCTGAGCCAGAAGAGAACCCTGTGTCTGCTTGGTTCGGGCAATCCACTCCGACTTTAGACCCGGCGTGACCCTCTGCACACCGTTATTATCCAGCAGCGATACACCAGCGTGAGTCGTTCGATTGGTATCTTCCAGCTTCTTTGGCGTAATTACATACGTCCCGTCAGCATTCTGCGAGAACCAGTAGAACCGCCCATCAGGCTTTGGCTGCGGCGCGATCCAGACCAGACCACGAGCAACCTTCTCGGCCTCAGACCAAATAGCCCAGTTTCCGGGATGTTGAACGCCACTATCGTCCGTCCACGCCTGACCCTCACAGATACGTTTTCCATTATATGTCCACATTAACTTCTCCTACTTAGCCAATCATACGACAGACCCTAATATTACAATAACAATAGCACAACCCACGGCAGTCACCAGCCCACAGAAAATCTCAGCATAGGCCGTCCATCCATCGATGATCGGCTGGCGGATGGGCCAGCCCTTTGCGTAGCGGCGACAGCCCTCGTAGATCACACCCATGAGCGGGTTAAGCAGGAGACATCCACGCAGCGTCAGTCGCCGCACGTCAACTCTGTCGTCAGACACCCACTGCATGTACCCCGGCATCTCTGCCAGTGTCAGATAGATGAAGGCAAGCAGCGCCACCCACCACGGGAGACCGGTCAGATAGGCGAGGGAACCAGCCGTCCACGCAGCCCAGACAGACGCGCCGACGCGAGAGCCGGGGGCGAACCCGGTCCAGCGTTTCCATACGTCGCCGTCAGGACCGCCCCGAGGGCACCTATATGTGGCTGCTGAGATGAGAATTGCGAGATAGATCATGCGAAGAGGAAGTCCCCGGCGGTGAGTTCATCGACATTCACACCAATCAACGTAACGCTGTCGCCATCGCCCGTGTCGATCACCGTGTTGTCGCCGTCCTGCGAAGAGGCGTCGAGCAGTTCAGCCATCGACGTGATGCTGTCGCCCGTGAAGTCGATAAGGTCTTCGCCCACCGTGAAGTCGGTGACGACATCCTGTCCGTCGCCATCGGAGAACACAAACGTGTCGTCGCCAACGCCGCCAGTGAGGAAGTCGTTTCCTGTACCACCGACCAAGGTGTCGTCCTCATTCGGTGCGCCCAGCGGCTCAAGTTCCGTGACGTAATCATACGTCTCGTCAGCCTGACCCCTACGACCGCCAGCGGCCTCAAGGTCGGACAATTCAACGTCACCGAGAATGAACAACTCACCCTCGCCCGGACCCATGCCGGACTTGTTGTTTCCCGCCTTGATAGTGGTGGCGACCAGTTCGCTGCCCGAGTAGTTGGCGTCAACGAAGCCGTACAAGTCGAGGTTGTTGGCG
>Ga0255752_10005722_pt1 | contig 11939 bp, 8 predicted proteins | sample 011ome_25_FD_179952 | JGI IMG/M metagenome (GOLD analysis project Ga0255752, IMG submission 179952) | Coastal salt marsh microbial communities from the Groves Creek Marsh, Skidaway Island, Georgia - 011512CT metaG (version 2) | ecosystem: Environmental > Aquatic > Marine > Intertidal zone > Salt...
TCTCCACCGGCAGACGCCCGCCACAGCCTGGGGTTTCGACCACCCATGGCTTCGTGAATAGCGGCGGCGTTCTTAGAACCTTGCACCAAGAGTTCCAGCCCGGCAACGGTACCTTCCCAAGAAGTTACGGCTTGAATTATCATTTATTTCTCCAAGAGCTAATGTTGTTCTAAAACCCTATCAATGCGAGGAGTTTTAGAGAACATTAGTTCGAGTTTGGTCACGCCGCACAGACCCAGCCCTTAGCAAAAGTCAAACTCAGTCCAAACAACTTTGTCTCGGGCATTCTATTGCTTAGTTATCCCAGTCTCGAAAAACAACCAGCCCATACAGGTTTTGTGCTTGATCTGACTGACTCGCTAGAAACCCTTGGCGTCATTGTTCGAAAACCGCTGGATAGACACAACGGCCTTTGCCATAACAATATGGACGACGAACCAAGGCAAGGACAGCAATCGATAGTTGAGATGAATAGTTGAGATAAATAGTTGAGATAAATAGGTTAGCCAGATCGAGCTAAGGCACGCGCCTTTATCCGTCGCGCCTTAATTGGGCCCAGCCGTTTAACGAATCTGATCTTGCGTACGATTCTGCCACCAAAACGGCTTCAACTTTTGGTTGCCGGTGACAACCTCCTGTAGAGTCGATGCTACAAACACCCGGCCATTTAGCATCACCTTGCTGATCTTGTCAGTATGGCGAATATCCGCTAACGGATCACCATCCAAGATCACCATATCGGCGAGCTTGCCTACCTCCAGAGAGCCCAAGTCTTGATTCATACCAATATAGGTTGCCGGATTAATGGTGGCCGCCGATAGCGCCTGCATCGGCGACATGCCGCCTCGAACAAAGCTCCACATTTCCCAATGAGTTGATAAGCCTTCCCGCTGGCCATGTCCCCCAGTGTTTACGAGCACGCCCGCCTCCAGTAATACTTTCGCCGAGGCTGCTGAGTCGTCATCTTTATAATCACTCTCTGGCGCCATGGGCCGGCGAACTGAACGAGGCTGTAACACGCTTGGCGGCACGAAGTTCGACAGTATTGGATGCTTCCAGACCTCGGTTTCCTGATAAAAATAGTCTTCCGAAGTCAAACCATTGAACGTCACCACCAGTGTCGGCGTGTAGGCTGATTTGGATTGGCGCCAGAATTGGGTCACGTCATCATACATCACTAACGTCGGCACATTATGCTCAACACCCGTAGTGCCATCGGCAATCAGGTTCATATCCATATGGAACAATGAACCCCCTTCTGCCACGGTCATCAGGCCTTCCTGGCGCGCAGCTTCAATAACTTGTTGGCGCTGATCTCGACGAGGCTGATTATAATTCTTAATACTGATCGCGCCCTGCGCTTTGAGCCGTCGAATATGACTTAGGGCATCACCTAGAGAGTCAATCGGCGCCCAACTGGTGCTCTTGGCTCCATAGACAATTTCGCCGGTAGAGAAGATTCGTGGCGACAATATCAACCCTGCACGGGCATACTCACTAGCGGCAAACACCTGAGTCGCCCGACTGGAAGGATTGTGCAAGGTGGTCACACCAAGCGCCAGATGCGCCAGCGAATCCCAATTTTGTTGCGGAATAATTTGTCCTGATCCGTAAGCACCGTGTGCATGAACATCGATCAGCCCAGGCACAATGAACTGATCGGTAGCATCTAAACGTCGAGCATTGGCCGGTATAACCACTTCATTCTGCGGACCAATCGATACAATACGATTGTCCTGCACAAGAATAGTGGCCTGCTCAATCACTTGGCGATCAGCATCCATGGTGATCACCGTCGCGCCAGTAATCGCCAACAGACCGGCGGGCCGTGCGGCATCAACCACCTGAGATAAATTCACGCTACTTAGTTTCGGCCTATCATCTTCAGTTGCACTCATGGCTGCGACCACATTCACTGACTTCATCTCAGCGCCAACAGACCAACTCAAGGTTTCACTGTCTTCAGACCAGTGCAAATAGGTACCACCGACGAGGCTCAACTTTTGAGTTGGCAGCCCGCCAGTCTCGCGGCCGACAGTCAGCGGCTTACCGGTTTTCGCCAGCATGGTGACGTAGACTTGGTGGTTTTCAAGAAACGCCAGGTAGCGATCATTCGGCGAGGGCAACAGCCTAGTGGCAAACTCACTTTCAGCGACAACACGAACATCGAGACCATCGCGGGTCATGGATAACAATTGAGTGTTGACCGATGAACTACCGCGGCCGACGCCGGATTTTCGATCCTGTACAGTCACTCTGCCATCCGCCGTCACTCTCGGCAGAGTTCCTTGATCACCAACAAATTGCGCGTCACGAGTTTTGATATCCATGAGGTAGATACCGGGTTTTTGACCCCAGTCTGGTGATAGAAAAGATCGCCCCTTGAGTTTTCGGTAAGCCAGGGTTTGGCCATCAGCGGCTATTGAGAGCTCGGTGTACTGACCGGTTTGTCGATTCAGTTGTTCAGACCTTCCGCCTTGTTGCTTGACCCGGCGAATGGAAGCCAAGGTTTGGTCGTTCCAGCGAATAAAATAGATATAGCGACTGTCGGGCGACCAGACCGGCGAGAAATCGAAGCCATCAGTTTGCTCTTGAGTGACGACCCGCGGCGCGGCGTCTCCTGTCTTGATAAACAGCTGCCCGAGAGACTCAAAGACGATGGACTGACCGTCTGGCGACGGCTGCGCAAAACGCACCATCTGCGTCTCAAATTGATTTGGGGCGACATCAATGTTGTACCGCGGCGGCGGATAGATATCCCGAGTATCGCTGACTTGAAACGGAATATTCACCGGCTCACTGCCTTGAAGGCCAACTCGCCAGATTTTACCGCCAGCCCAGTAGATGATCTGCTGACTATCGGGCGTCCAGGCCATTGTCGGGTACAAACCCTGCACCGCCCAGGTTTCCTGCAGATCCTGGTCTAACGTATCAACGAGCATCGTTTCTGTACCGGACACCAGATCCAACAGGAACAGCCGAGAGATCGCCCGCACGCGTTTAACATAGGCAAGAAAGCGTCCATCCGGTGACGGCGTTGGTCGAACCGCCCCACCGGGGCCACCCACCACAGTTTTGACTTCGCCGGTACTCAGATCCACTTGGCGAATCTGGAACACCTCGTTGTTGGTATCTTGATGATAAATGAAGGTATTACCCGGCGTACTATCGCGGGTGAAGTACAGCGACTGACCATCGGGCGCAAAGGTTGGCTCGCCCAGCTCTTTCTGCAAAGCTGGATCGGCTCGCTCGATGATCGGCACACCTTTATCGTCTTGATTGCCGTTGGCATCAAACAACCAAATTTCTCCCGTACCTAAGGAACGCGACGTGGTGAAGTGCTTGCGGGCGGCAATGTACTGACCCTGCGGGTGCCATGTGGGGCTATTCATCAGGCGGAATTTTTCATAAGTGATTTGCCGGGTCTGCTTCGACGCTAAATCCAGCACCCAGATATTGTCACCCCCCTCGATATCAGAGGTGAATGCGATCGACCCACCGTCGGGGCTGTAGCGGGGTTGAATCTCCCAGGCCAGACCAGAGCGTAAGGGCTCTGCCAACCCGCCCGCAAAGGGTATGCGGTAAATATCACCCAACAGGTCAAACACGATATGCTTGCCATCAGGTGAGATGTCCAGGCTCATCCAGGTGCCTTCGCTCACCTTCAGACTGGCCTGACTGGCCGAAACGGTGTAGTCAGGCTGGCTAATATCCCAGTGGGCAGCTTCGACTTTAAGGTCTTGCTCGGGTTCGGCTTCTATAATCTGAGCTTGTGTAATCTGAGCTTCGGTAATCTGAGCTTCGGTAATCTGAGCTTCGGTGACGGGGACAAACAACAGCATGACAAGTGCTAGTCGGAGGGTACTCAGCAGGGACATCTCGAATTTCCTTTGTTACACGCCATAGCCCTTATAACCGCTCAACATCAGCGGCAGGCTTCATCGTCAGGGCATGACCATGAAGGGTCATGGTCGCAACAGCGAGGATATCTCAGCGACGACAGAAATGCAGTCGCTTTCGAGTCATCTTGGGCGCTATCAATCCGCTGGCTGATCCGGCTTTGAATCCTTCTCGCGCTTCTTGGCACTAGCGGCATCCTCCGGATCATTCTGGCTTGGGTTAGTACTCGCCGCCTCGGCGCCTGATTCAGCGCCTACTTCAGAGTCTACGTCAGAGTCTACGTCAGAGCCTACTTCAGGGCCAACTTCCACATTGTCAAACACATCCAGGCTTTCAAGGTCCTCAGGACCGTTCGGCCAGACAGCAAAAGGATAAGGCTTTGCTTCCGAATTAAAGGTCAAAAATTGCAGTATCTGGTAAATATAGACACTTAAGTCGCTGCTGAAATCCAGCAGTCGCTCGTTGGTGTCGCGACTAAAGAGCACATGAATAAACTGGAACACGACAATCAGCCCTAGGACGAACTCCGTCACCGAGTAGATCACCGTAAACAACAACATATACAAACCCCGCATCCAGGTGTCCGTGGCAGTCAATGATGATTTAATCTCGTTATCCATAATATCTCCGTCGATCATGATTAATACAACGTTGTTCCGTTCGTAAGCTCGGCTTATTCTGCCTAACTCTGCCGATGCCTAACTCTGCATAAAGACCTGCAAGGATCGCACCAAAACCGTAAGTCAATGAATTCAATGTAGATAGCGCATCTCCTGGGCAGACGACATAATTGACTCGTGCGCTACCTGACCGAAGATTGGGTGTTTTGACCAATCTTCAAGTACCCCGCTCACTTGGAGCCAGAGCCTGACGCGTTTGGGTTTGCCGCAAACGACTGCTCAAGAGCGTACTGACCACGACTCAAATTGATTCTGGTCTGCAAGCCCCCCATCATGGCCTGAAACTCAGGCTGCGCTGCCATATCCTGTAGAATTGGCTCAATAGGCGGCTGCCAAAATGCCACCCAGCCTTCATCAATGCCACGTTGCAGGCTCATCAGGGCCATCTGCTGCTGGCCTGCCAACTGGTTCGCCAGCGCTTGGCGGTACCAGACGCTGGGATCCGCACGTGCGGCCCCTGCCACAACCGCATCCAGCTTGACCTTGGCGGCGTTGAGTAAGGCGCCGCCAGCCTCCACTTGACCCAATTGTTGATAAGCGTAGACGGCACCCAACATCGCAAACTGTTCGAGGTCGCCACCCTGCCTTTTTTTGTCCTCGAAGGCCTGCGCCTGCTGCCAATAGTCAATCGCGGCTTGCGGCTCGCCGTTCAAATAGGATGCATAAGCCGCCACCAGATGACTCTCACGCGTCAGCTCATTCGGCTGGGCCAGTCGTTGCAGCACGACCCGCACCTTGCCAAACTCTTCTTGCATGGCATAACGCTGCACCTCCAGCCAATCAAAGCGCAGCGTATGCTCAGGCGCAGCGGTCGCCTTGGCCACACTAATCCATTCATCGGCTTGCAAATAGTTACCCAGCGACATCTGCAACTCGGCGAGATCAAAAGCAACCTCATCGCTCCCAGACAACTCATAGGCTTTTTCATATTGTCGAATCGCATCACTGACTCGACCACGGGCCTGACTAACCCGCGCCGACAATCCATAGGCCAATGCAAAGTTAGGGTTCGCGTCGATGATACTGCCGAAGACCTGCATCGCTTCGGCGTCACGACCGCGATCAATATAGAGGCTAGCGACGTTATAACCGGCAACGGGGGATCGAGGGTCCAGCTTGAAGGCCATCTCAAACTCGGCAAGCTTGGCATCAGGATCCTCGATCAGCGGCGCGTACCACATATGTGCCATCGCATAGTTCGGGCTGTATTCGATGGCCTTGAGTAATGCCTGCTTGGCAGCTTCGTCTTCGTGGTTGCGCACCCTGTGGATCAAGCCTTGACTGGCCCAGGCCATGCCTGACTGCGGGTTCAATTTCAACACCCTGTCGACCGCCGCCTGCGCCACAGCCAGCAGACCATTCCTATCCGTATCGCTGCCACTAGTCTGGCCCGCTGCACCAAAACCATAGGATACTTGCAGCGTGTTGGCGTCTGCCAGACCGACCCACGCCGCCACATAGTCAGGGTCCAGATCAACTGCCCGTTGAAAAAATCGTGCGGCGTCCTGTAGACTCACCTCGCTGCGGCGGGCCAATTCAGCCTGACCCATACTATACAGAATGATGGCTTCGGGGCTGGCAGAGGCCCGGGTTAGCAGATCCAGTGGCTTCGCACCCAGCAACTTGATTTTCAGCTCACCGACAACCGCTGCGGCAATATCATCCTGAATCTTAAAAATATCGTTAAATTGGCGATCATACGTGCTCGACCAAAGGTGCGCGCCATCATGAGCGTTGATCAATTGCGCAGTCACACGAATGGTGTCATCAATATCATTACGCCGCACACTACCCTCAAGAATCACATCAACGCCCAGCTCTCTACCGATCTGCTGCATGCTTTTCCGCACACCGCGATAGGCAAAAGATGACGTGCGAGCTGCCACTTGCAGTCCTTGCACCCCGGCGAGCACATTGAGCAACTCTTCCGAAAGTCCGTCGGCGAAGAATCGATCACGACTGTCATCAGTAAAAGATTCAAAGGGCAAGACCGCGATCCTATTGACTACTGCCAGCTGACTACTCGCCTTGGTGACGGCCTTTGCGACCTCGACAGTGCGTTCCTGCGCCGGGACATTAACGGCTGGCGACCCACTGGCTTCCTGGAGAGTGAGCTGGGCATAAAATAAACCGCCAACGACGAATAACATCACGACAATCACTGCCAGCTCGGCTCGGCTGCCTATCAAAGCCACCGCTTCAGGCGGAACGACACCAGCATCCGCGTGAGAAGCACTCGCATTCAAGCCCTGATCGCGGACCACGCCTCGCTGATTCAGATCGAACAACCAGGCACTGAGCAATACCAAGGGCAAGCCAGCAGCAAAGGCCATGACCAGATAGCGCATAGTGCTGTCAGGCAAGGAGAGGGTGGGCGACAGAATGTCGACAATCTGAATGACCGGCCACAGTATGACAACATACAGGGTCGCTGTGCGGATCACCCGTCGCCGCTTAACTTCCTCAAACAGGTTGGTTCGCCAGCCCGCTTCTTGCCTGGAATGAGATTCAGTCACAACGGGTTATCAAACCTCCTCTAGCGTAATATCTGCTGAGACAGTACGAACCGACACTCGACCTTTGCCATCGCCAAATACAGCATTGAGGCGCTGGCGAGCAGGAAAATGGGTTTGGGCTTCAAGCTCACTCAGTTTATTTTCAATAGCACCACTCATACCACCCTCCAGATCAACGGTGGCACTGAGCCCCGATTGCAAGCCGAGGCGGATATCACCGCTGACTGATGACAGGTCTATCTGACCTGCCGGGTTAAGCTCCCCGGTAATATCCATGCTGCCACTGACGCTACGTACGGCAAGATGGTCCACCGCTGCCATCTCAATGACCAAATCACCAGAAACCGTATCAAGTCGCACGTCAGTGGCTGTGACAGACAATGCGAGATCACCGCTGATGGTAGACGCCAGTACTGAACCAGCCACACCCTCAATGATAATGTCACCGCTGACGGTGTTCATTATCAGCTGTCCTTCGATTTTTCGAGCCCGTAGATCACCACTGATGGACTGCAACTGGACCCCACCCAGTACATTCTCAATCTCAACCTCTGAGGAAACACCTACAAATTTGACTCGGCTGCTATGGGGCACTTGGATGGTCAGATCGGAGCCATTACCCCAGTTCAGATCCTGACGGGGCATCTTGACATCAACAACGATCAAACCCTCATCGGCATCGAAGACTAGTGCCTCGGCGAGATCGTCAAGCTCACCCTTGATGCTGACCTGCGCCTGATCCCAACCGATAATAGCCACTGCGCCGCGAGTGTTATTGATACTGATCACCGCTGTCGCGGGGACCGCCAGTGATGTGTCTATGGCGTCGCCAGCATTCGCGTTCGAAGCCCAACCTGAGTTCAGTAGCAGGATCAACAAAAGACGTTTCTCAAGTTGCATCAGCCATCCCTCTTGTCACAACATTTAAGGCCTCAAGTCTACAGCTAACCTAAGTGTTTTTTGGTGCGCCGAGTCAATCATTCAATGGCTTCTGACCCGCATTTTAACTGCCCCTACCGCTCGAACTGGGGATTCGACCGTTCGGCCTTAGCGCAACCCGAATCGATCAAATTACGACCAGCGAGGTGTTAGATTAGCATCCTGAAGTCGATGAACAAAAAGCAGTGTTGCATGAGTCATCGAGCTGGTTAGGAGGTAACAATGCGCTTGTCGATGTATGGCATGACGTTGATAGAACTGGTACTCGTCGTCGCCTTGATTGGCACTGGCATCCTTGCGGCTGCCCCCAGCTTCAACTCGATAGTCAGCAAAAACCAAACGACAACCCAAATCAATGAACTGGTCACAGCGATCAACCTTGCTCGTAGCGAGGCATCCAAGGTCAGTGGGGTTGTGAGCCTGCAAGCAACCAACGCCATCGACAACACCATCGACAATGACAACGAATTCGGTCGAGGCTGGTGTGTCGTCGTCGGTAACCCAGGCGATTGTACCGGCGATATCATTCGCTCGTTCCCAGCGCCGCTCGGCGTTGATGCCATCAACTCAGAAAGCGATTCACTGCAATTCAACGCCTTCGGCGCCATGCATGACAACTCGACTCGAACATTTATATTTTGCGCCCCAGGCAAAGACCGTCTGATCACCGTTACCCCTGTCGGTCGATCTAAAATCGACAACGTAGCACCAGGCGATTGTTAAACCATTGTAGATTTTTTTAATTATTGGAAGTAGCGTAGTGAGACAATCGGTACAAGCATTTACTCTGATTGAGGTTTTAATCTCAGTCCTCATCTTGTCAGTTGGCCTGCTCGGCGCCAGCGGTTTACAACTCCGCGGATTAGATGCTAATCGCAATGCGTTTTTTCGTACCGAGGCAACGTATCTGGCAAGCGACATTGCCGACCGCATCCAAGTTAACAAGACCACCACCTATAGCGACGTAGCACTCACCACCACGCCGGCTGTTGTCACCGACTGTACCGCCAACAATTGCTCGCCAACGCAAATGGCCGCTTATGATACGGCGCAATGGCTATGTTCCATCAACTCCATTAATGCCACCAACGATTCAACTTACACTGCGTGCTCAAATCTGAACATCGTCGGTATTTTGCCGAGAGGCAAAGCATCGATGGTAAAAAACGGCAACGAATATGCGATTACCGTGCAATGGTCTGATAACAGCACTGACACAATTTCAGCCGTTAACCTGGTGGTGGTGCAGTGATGATCAACAGGACAACGATGGGTAAACTTTCGGGATTCACACTGGTTGAAGCCTTGATCGGGCTGGCACTGTCATCCACGATCATGCTGGGCGTCAGCCAATTGTTTTTGGCCAATGCAAAAACCTACAACTTACTCTCGGGTCAATCTGCCATGCAAGAATCCGGTCGATTCGCGCTCGGCGTCATTACGCGATCGGCCCAAACTTCAGGCTATAAGGGTTGCTTTTCAACCAATGCCAGCGTGCATAAAACCTTTCTCGCTGACATACCTTACGAGTTCAATCTTGACCGGCCAATCATTGGCTACGAGGGTGGATCCAGCACTTGGAACCCGAATATTAGCAACAGCTTACCGAGCACTGTTGGCACAATCGACACTCATGTATACAAATCGAGTGGCATCGGGGCGGGTACCGGTATTGATATCACGACCATCACCAAGGGCACTGATATCATCACCCTTAACTATCTACCGCAGAAGACTCATCGCCTGAAAATCGATATGCCAACCAACACCGCCGACATTCAGACCACGACACAGGACTTCGATTTTGCCGCAGAGCATATTGCCTTTATTCACGATTGTGAAAAACAAACATTCTTCAGAGTCAGCGGTATCGCCGGCGATCTCATCGAACATGCCACAACGATCGACGCGGACGGCTACACCAATGCCAACATCCTCGCTCGCTTTGGTGCCTTTAAAAACAGTGCCTATGTGTCAGCAATTGCCTCAGAAACTTATTATGTCGCACCCAGCGAAGGTACGAACAATTCAGGTCAAAACCCTCTGTCTTTGTGGCGCAAGTCCGGTATCTCACCGCCTACCGAATTGGTAGACGGCATTGAAGACCTGCAAATTAAATACGGCGTTGACACCGATAATGACAAGATCCCCAACAGGTACGTCGACGCCGGCGCCGTCATAAATTTCGACGATGTCCGGTCACTACGAATATCCGTCGTCGCCACATCTATCGACGATGTCGATGGGACCAGCACCCCAACTCACGGCTGTAGCACGCAATATTGTAAGCCTGGCACAGCCACCGATGGCCTGTTGCGTAGAACCTTCAGCCAAACAGTGGCACTGCGCAACGGCCGATAGCGGATAGCTAATCATTGACCCATTGACAATATTTACTTACGGAGTGACTCGCTACATGCACAATCCTAACAAGCAATCTGGCTTTGTATTGATCATGACACTGGTCATATTGTTGATCGTCACCTTACTTGGCACGTCATCTATTCAGATGACGAGCCTGCTTGAACGTATGTCGAGAAATGCCACCGATGCCAGCAGTGCATTCTCCGCCGCAGAGGCCGCTTTAAAAGCGGCAGAAGCTATGGTTGAACTTGAAACCTCAACCACGGCTTATGCCGCCAATGCCAACGGCAAATATGAAAGCCAGGGTGTTGACGTCACACCCAGATGGCAAACGGCGACTACATGGACCGCAGCTAATGCCATTACCGCAACATATTCCGGTAGCGTCAACCCGCCTTCATACATTATTGAATTTGTTCAAGCCGTGCGTTCGGGAGATGACCAACTCAACCTCGACAATGTAGGTGGCGATGCGGGATCTGATATTACACAGATATTTCGCATCACAGCGTTAGGCAGGGGCAAGACCACAGCGGCCAAAATTTACCTACAAAGTACTTATGGTAAGAAATTTTAGTGATGATTCGAGCATAGCAAAATGATTCAGATAGCAATACATCAGTTGATCAGGGCTAGTCTTTTAGCCTGTGTTCTTTCAGTCGCCTTAAACGCGCAGGCTGCTGTTACCGTCGCAGGCGCCGGTATTGCTGACCAGGTCAACGATGACGGCGCCAGCATCCTCATCGATATCAGTAACGCATTTAATGGCAATCCCAACGCCTTCGCCCTGACTTCAGGTGCATTACCCGATGGCTTGAGCCTTAACGGCATCACTGGTTTGATTACCGGCACCCTCAATCCGTCTGCTAGCGGGTCCAGCCCCTATAGTCTCGAAATCAGCGCCTCCGACGGTGGCACACCGGTACCCGATACGTTCATCTGGGTGATCAGCAACGTCGCACCTCTTGCCGTCGCGGATACGAATGGCATCAACGAAGAAGGCACCACCACCAACGGTAACCTGCTGACCAATGATGCCGATGGCGCGCCGGATGCCGATGCCCTGATGGTCAGCGCCATTAATGGCGGCACCGTCGGCGCCGCTACCGCCGGCACCTATGGCAGCGTTGTGATCAATAGCGATGGCAGCTATACCTACACCATCGATAATCTGAATGCCGCAGTGCAGGCCCTTGATGCCGGGCAAACGTTGATTGACACCTTTACCTATACCGCTGACGACAATGAAGGGGGTACCGGCGACACCACCCTGGACATCACCATCACCGGCGCTAACGATACTCCCCTGGTAGGCACACCCATCACCGACCAAGCCCACACTGACGGCCAGGCAGGTATCAGCCTCGATGTCTCAGCCGCCTTCACACCCAGCACTGATAACGGCGATACGCTGGCAGCCTTTAACCTCACCTCTGGCACCTTGCCCAGCGGCCTGGCCTTGGCCACAAGCACCGGCCTGATCACGGGGACTATGGACAAGTCTGCCAGCCAGATCGACCTGGGTGCTGGCCCCGGGATC
>Ga0255752_10005729_pt1 | contig 11924 bp, 12 predicted proteins | sample 011ome_25_FD_179952 | JGI IMG/M metagenome (GOLD analysis project Ga0255752, IMG submission 179952) | Coastal salt marsh microbial communities from the Groves Creek Marsh, Skidaway Island, Georgia - 011512CT metaG (version 2) | ecosystem: Environmental > Aquatic > Marine > Intertidal zone >...
ATACAATAAAAATAAAGGGAAATAGAAGAGGAAAAGAAAAGGAAAAGGAAATAGGACCCATGGGGGGACCTATTTATTATGAACGGGCGTATTTTCTTCCCTTTTATTTATAATATTTGTATTTTATATTTTATGTAAAAAATACAAATAATGTTCCTAGGTTGGTTATCTTGTTTTGCTAGCGCTAAAAAAGAACAGAAAATGAAAAAAAAGGATGAAAATGAGATAATACGCAATATAATGAGATACGGTATATTGTGAAATCATAAAAAAAAGAGGTTCACCCCTTTTTTATGATTATTTTTTTATGATTATTTTTTTATGATTATTTTTTTATGATTATTTTTTAGATAAATGTTGGAGAAGTCCACATGCACCACTCTTGAAATGATTCTCGTTCAATATTCATATCTTTTTCGATGCTATTGTAATCATTGAGAATATCTTCGCGTTCATGGTCATTATTGAACATACCGATAGGGTTACGATTCTCGCATGTGGTATTTTGTTGCTTTGCAGGTTTGTAATCGGGAATCGATTTTGAAGGAATAATGTTAAAACCTCTTTCTACGCGTTCTTCAATTGTGAGATGAGGTTTAACCTCGAGAGAGTAAGAACGATTGTTCTGTTGATACATAACATGAGTAGTGTTGTTATATTCAACATTGCGTCGAAAGTTGGCGCCGGCCTCTGTCGTGAATGGAGTGACTTCGATAAACGCATAGAAATGTTTGGCGGATTTAATCAAATTTTGTTTGACTAGTTTTTTGTCGTGCAATTGAATGGAGTTAATCTTACCGAGAAATCTATCTGCAAATAGTTTTGTGATAAACGATTTGGAAATATCTGCCGAGACAAAGGGAATGAATACGTGAACAGGGCGTTCGCTGACGTTACTGAAAGTAGATAGCATATTTTGTATGTATGGTCCTAAATGTGACTGTGGGTTACCTTCTATAACAATTGAAAAAGCCAATCAATTTTATGTAAAAAAATACATAAAATTGGTAAGTATGCGGTAAATTATATAGATTCTAAGTCTTTGAATTTCCAATATTCGCAGCCACCATTGGGTAATGGTCGTTTAATAATAAATGGAATGCACTTTTGTTCATATTCAGAAAGGGCGATTAGATATGCATCGATAACATCCGCGCCGACTTCAACGAGTGGTTTAGCTCCCATACCTAACTGTTTTGCACGTTCACCTAGAATACGTGCTCGTTCATATTTGGTAATAAATGGAAATGTTACGTGTAACGGGTCACTGATAATACCTTGTTCATTCCGAACAACACGTGAAAGAGCTTCAACTTCTTCATTGTTATGATGAAGTAATTCAGGGTGAAATGAAGAAATTGTGTTAGCTTTCAAGCTATCATCAAATTTTTGTAAATAATTTTCATCGGGCTCGTCGTCGTCATCATCTCCGTCGGAAATATCATCATCGGATAAATCCACAGATTGAAAATTTTGTGCAAATGTGTCTGTATCAGTATTATCAGACTGTTTGGGATTATATGGGTCAACATCAACATCGCTACCTGCTAAACTATCATTATCTGAATCCTCATCATCATCTTCAGGAGGTGGAGGAGGTGGAACATAATCATCGTCACTATCACTATCGATACCACTATCATTATCCCCATCTACAACAGGTGGATTTTCCGTAGAATCGGGGAATGATGGTGGAGGAGGTTTAAAATCGTCGTCGCTGTCGGACATTATATTTCAATTGAATATATATTCGGTGTATATTTCTAAATGGTTTGTAACTATCTAATTCAATTTTGTCGCATGATAGAAATATCAAAAAAATCACTAAATATTCGATTTATGTAAATATGCGAAATTAGTTTGAATTATCATCTGTTCGCCAAACAGTATCGCATGTAGAGCACATGTATAGATATTTCATGTTATCTTCATCATATCGAATATATAACACTTCGCGTTCATGTTTATCGGGTTCAGTATTAGTTAGACATGAAGAACTTGGGCAATTAATATTATGAACACGCGGTAAGGTAGGGTCTAATTTGGTATATTCGTTAATAATATGATTGTATTTTTGTTCCCCCTTTTTAACTTGAACATTCAATAAACACGAATTGTCCAAAACAGTTTCGTCTGTATATCCACAATTTCGACAATAATGAGATAACTGGTTTCCGTTTTTCTCGTTAATGCCGATGTAATACATATTGTCGCATTTGATACAGAATTTCATGATAGGTGGATTATATGGTTTATATAGATAACTTTTATGTTGTTTAATCAATTTTATAGAAATAGGATTCAGACACAAATATCGTAAAACAACCTAAATAAATATCTATAGTTATATAGGTTTGACTGTGTTATAATCACAAAATTGATTTTGATAATCGATATAAATGTGTCGGTATCTATATAACCAGACATGAATAATTCAATGTCGGAAGAATCAATTACAAATTCGGTTGTAACATCTTCTTCCGGTAGCACTTATCGTAATTTATCCGAATTACTCAAAGCATTCCGATACGATAAAAGTAAAAGTGATGCGGCAGGTCCAACACATACGCGTATCGGAGATGATAAATCAGGAATCCATGGTGGTGCTTATTACATACCGGACGATATACATGATAAATTTATGGATTTGTATTATCGCGACGTTATCTCAAAAAATAAACCCGAATATCTGACCGAGAAACAATTAATGACTGATTCTTCACCGATAGCAGTTGATTTAGACTTGCATTTTGCACTAGACCTTGAAAATCGCGTATATTCACAAGAACATCTCGATGATTTGGTCGATATATATTTAGCCGAATTATCAGAAATGTTTCAATTTTCTGAGAGCACTGCATTTCCCGTGTTCATTTTCGAAAAAGAGAAAATAAACAGGGTGCCTGATAAAAATATGACTAAAGATGGTCTACATATGATAATTGGTATTCAGATGGGACATGATGCTCAGTGTATATTACGAAAGCGTGTGAAGGAGAAGGTTGCTGAATGTTGGGGAGATTTTCCATTGACTAATAGTTGGGACGACGTGTTTGATGAAGGAATTTCGATTGGATACACAAATTGGCAATTATACGGTTCAAGGAAGCCAAATCATATGGCGTATAGTCTAACGCGTGTGTATAAAATATCATGTGACCCCGATGATGGCGAATTGATAAATGATCAAGGCGAAATAGATGAGTATTTGACGAAGGATGGATTTAAACAATTATCCGTTCGATATCAAAATCACGAGCAATGTTTCTATAAACCGAACTTTATGGCGGAGTTAGATGCTCTTCGTTCGGGAAACGAAAATTCGACTCGTCGTAGGTCACCTGCACTTGAAGGGTCTGATGATTTATATATATCAAACATCACAGAGGGAGGATCAGGTGCTCATGTGTTGGGTCAATTATTAAAAACGCCCGATGATATCGAGACATATTTAAATCGATTCTTAGACCTCATTCCTTCATTGAAAGATTATGTTTTACGCGAGATTTATGAGTATACAACTATACTTCCCGAAAATTATTATGGTTCAGGTTCATATGCAAATTGGATGCGTGTTGGATGGGCGTTAAAAAACACTTCAAATCGTCTATTAATTGTATGGATAGCATTCAGTGCGAAAGCGTCCACATTTAAATGCAGTGATATACCGGATATGTGCGAGCAATGGACTACTATGGATAAAAAGAGTGGTGGCGTAACGAACCGTTCTATTATTTACTGGGCAAGACAGTCTAATAGCGCTGGTGCAGAATCGGTGCGTAAAAATACGATTGGACATTATTTGGATATGACCATTAATACGATTACGTCAAATACAATCGCAAATCCATCATGTAATGCTCGAGGCGCAGGTGATTACGATATAGCAGTCGTGTTACATCAGATGTATAAGGACGAGTATATTTGTTCAGATGTGAAGAATGGAAAATGGTATCGTTTTAAGCAACATCGCTGGAAACAAGTGGATTCGGGAACTTATCTGCGTCGTGCGATTTCAAATGAGTTGCGCGATTTATATGATAAGCGAACCGCGGAATTGCAGAATTATTTGGTAACCCTCGATACAGAGGAAGAGCGTTATAAGATGGTGAAGGCGCGCATTGAAACAATCGTCAAAATAATGCAGCGATTAGCTCAAACGAGCGATAAAAAGAATATTATGCAAGAAGCCCGAGATTTGTTCTATGATGACGAATTTTACGAAAGGCTTGATAGCAATCCGTATTTATTATGTTGTAAAAACGGCGTGGTTGACTTTAAAGAGAAGAGGTTTAGAAAGGGTTTGCCCGAAGATTATCTAACAAAATGCACAGAGATTACGTATACCCCAATTACATCGTCGAAGCATAAGAATACTGTAGCCGAATTACATGATTTCATGTCGAAACTGTTTGTGAAACCGGAATTACGTGAATATATGTGGAATCATTTGTCTGCGGTTCTAATCGGTATGCCTTCTCTGAATCAAACCTTCCATAATTATATAGGTGTAGGTCAAAATGGTAAGTCTGTATTGACTGATTTAATGAGTCAAACATTAGGGTCATACAAGGTGGCAGCGCCCATTTCAATTATTACTCAAGGACGTGGTAAGATTGGAGGTCTTGCGCCAGAGATTGTCGCACTGAAGGGTGCTAGATATGTTGTAATGCAAGAGCCGGAAAGCACGGACGTTGTTCATGAAGGACCAATGAAGGAATTGGTTAGTGGTGTGGAGCCGATTGTTGCTCGTGCGCCCTATATGCTGGAATCGGTTACATTTGTTCCTCAATTCAGTTTAGTGGTATGCTGCAATCAATTCATGTCGGTAAGGACACAGGACCATGGAACATGGCGTAGATTTCGAGTAACTCCATTTGAATCACTCTTTACGGAAAAACCTGTTGAAGGAGATGAAGATAAGCCGTATCAATTCAAATTGGATGTGGAATTGAAGAATAAATTTCCGGTGTGGCGCGAAACATTCTTAGCAATGTTGGTGGAACGTGCATACACGAATCAAGGTCGTATTACGGATTGTGAAATTGTGATGTCCGCAAGTAATGCATACAAGGAGCGTCAAGATTACCTATCCGAGTTTGTTCGCGATAAGATTGCGAAGTGCCCCGGTTCTACAATCCGCAAATCAACCTTATCGGAAGAATTCCGCATGTGGTATAGCATCAACTATGGAACAAAGAATCCCAGCCCTAAAAATCTCCACGACCATATGGACAAGCAGTATGGTAAGAATATTAGTGGGGTGTGGTCGAATGTGAAGTTAAAGTTTCATGACGATGATGATTTCCAATGTGTGAACGAAGAAGAAGACGACATAGGAGATGATATCGAATTAAACGAAATATAATAAATAGTAAAATCAAAAAAAGTGTATATAACAATTTTTTTGATTATATTTTCTTGTTCAACAGATGATTTGTGATTAACAACCCAACAATTGCAGAGAATATTAGGTAGGTGTGTGTATGAATTTTGTCTTTTGTGAGGAATATGCTGTATAAAATAGTAGCAAAAAACAACAAACATACGTACAAAATTTCCATATATAGAACACTTAATTCATCACCTAAAAATTTGTTATTGGATATGCGAAGAACGGATGCAATCACTCCAAAGAGTAAACTGTTTATAAGGACGATTGAAAAACTAGTGTTATCGTCAGGCAATTCATAATAATATGTTCCTAAAAGATAAAAAATACATGCTATGAATGTTACGAATATGTATAATAAAAATTTTAAGGGTTGTGTCTTATACATGAATAGAATCTATAATATATTCATGTATAAAAATTCGATATGCCGTACAAGAGAATTGAACTCAAGTTTTACTCCCGCAATTAGAGTTACTCGCAACCAGCTACGGCACTATATGTAGAGAAAAATATTTAAACGACAGGGTAACTGGCTTGCATTAGCATACCACATTGTCCATTACCCTTGTTGAACTCGTCGCCACGACCGAGCATAATATATCCCGATGACCCCCATGTCTCACCCCAGGAGTTCTTGACCAAATAATAGTCTTGTCCATCAAGAGAACCATATCCAACAGCTAATACACCGTGGTCAAGCTTTGTGCCGCAACTACCTGTGAATACACCAGAACTATATAGTTGGAAATCCTTTTGGTCAGCCTCGATAGCAATAGAAACCGGTTGTTGTGCTAATGCAGCCATCATGGCTTCATCGGAGCTAGCGTCGACGTCGACGAAGCTCATAACATCACTCCCGTCAACAACGCTACAACTTGTTGTGCACGAACCAGCTGTCTTGGTAGTGCCAGAAGTATATGGGTAAGAGGCTTCTGTGCATAGACCATCATTCTTCTCAATCCACGAAAATGCGTTGTCCATAAGACCACCATTACAACCCATATCCTTTCCGCCATTCTTGCGGTTATCACAATCAACCAGCTGTTGTTCAGAAAAAGATACTAGGTTACCATTCGCAACATAATAAGCACCTTCAAGAGCACCAGTGGTAGAGAAACTCCAACAAGAACCACATTGGCCTTGATTTTTAACAGGTGTAACTGCACCCTTTTCAACCCAATTCACAGAATCCGGGACTGACTGCAATACTCCTGTTAACTTGGATTGTAAACATTCGGTAACACAACTGATAGTGTCTAACTTGTGATGAGTATCATAGTGTTTAACACATTGACTAAGACACTTGACTTCAGCAAGGGTAGACTTAATTTTATCACGGTTGAATTTACCAACAAAATCACCTGCACTATATTTCAATGATTCGCTAAACTCCTCGGAATTCATTCCTGAAAAATGATTATGACCCAAAACATATGTTAAGTTTTTATTATTCGATTCTTCAATATACTTGTCGTTAAATACCCAGTTTGCGAAAACATGTTCGCGATGTTCAGAATTTTGAATTTCAATGCGAAATTCATCAATCCAGTGTGTGAAACGGTCTTCCAACTTAAGGGAAGACGCGAGAGAAAGAGCAGCAAAAAGAACAATTTTAGAAAGCATCCTAACTATTTATACAGTATAAAGCTATTTTATTATATGGTTTACACTTATTATATTGTTATGATGATGCGTGTTGCTCATTATACAGAAAAAATATTTTGATACCATATACGTTTGGTATATTTATAATATTAGTTACGATTATTGAAATCATTTATTGAATATCTTTTCATTCATAATTATTTGTTGTAGTTTATTCACAAAATCATAATATTTAGCTTCATTGATATTTTGTTCACTTAATACTTTTGAAACAATGTCTTCTTCATCTTTAGTGTTAATAACATCATATTTATAATCATTTATAGAAAAATTTTCCGAGTTAAAGTGATAGCATACTGCATTATTACTATGAGCATACGGTAATTTCGCCTTTGCTCCTAGATATTGTATGAATTTATTTAATAAGTCTTCGGTATGATTTATATCAAAGTTATTAATTAAATTTTTAAAATTAGAAAGTGATTTGACTCCTTTACCGGGTAAGACCGTATATAATGCTTTTGTAATTAGATTATGAATGCTTCTTGTATGTAAATGTATAAGAATATCGTCTTCAAAGGTGCTATTATTCATTTTATGATTATTTGGTTGATTACTAGTTAACATTTGGTTTTCAAACATAATCTGATAATTGTTTAATACAGAATGATGAGGGTGATTAATACTTTTTACATTCGTTCGTTTTACCATTGATTTAATATGACTATTTGTGAAAATTTTATAATCCTTTATAATATTCTTAAACGATTTACTTGGGATTATATCATATTTTTCAATCATACCCCATCTAAAATAAAATGCATTGATTAATGGGTTTAATTTTGTTTTTTCTTCGATATAATTTTTAATATTTTTAAATTTTTTATTTAATAATAAAAATTCATCTATATCTACACATAATATCCAATCATACTCAGATTTTAAAACTAAATGGTCATACCTTTCAATTATAGTATCCCCGAGATTTGGGACTTGATACATCGTAACATATTTTTCATATTCAATGGGATATTTATATTCCATCTTGTCGCTTTTTAAAATAATAATCTTATCAAATCCTAAATGAATGTAATGTTCTATGAAAAAATCCATGTAAGGACGTTCTGCAAAACTTCGAGTGTATACACAACACTTCATTAATAGATAATATTATTATTATTTTACAAATGATTGATTTACAACTAAATGAATCATTTTTTAATAAAACGGTTGTTATACGTTTCGTTCCGTTTTAATTGTTCTTCTTGTTGCTTTTCTAAATGTTGTTTCTGTTTGTATTGGTCGAATTCGTGCAATTTTTGAATTCGCATGATGGTGTTTTCGTATCGTAATTTAACGGGTAACATTGCCTGTTCTGCTTTGTAATTATCAATATCCTTCAAATGTTGCTCGACAGCTACTTTTTTTAAGTTTTCATGAATATTTGTTAAATCTAGCTCCATAATACCTTTATATCCTTTGATTATTTCTTTACTCATATACATAATCGAGCGATTTGTATTTGTATTGATTTATAATATAAGTTACTATAGTAAATATACATAAAGTCTTTTATAACAATAATAGTACCAATATTATTATGATACCACTTCATCTACAGACGATATTTTCACTTTCATTATTTGATATATTCAAAACCAATAACGTGTATGTAGATACATTGTTAACAACTCTTGCGTTTACGATGTTGAATAAGATAGCCGGTAAATTAGAAACGTATGATTTTTTTACTTTATTTAAATATGTAAATTTTGATTATTGTTTTAGAAAGTGTGCATGTATTGTATTGACGGGTGACCGTATGCGTTCAGTGTGTGAATATACAGGTGGACCAATTGTATCAAATACATTCTCAAACACTGTTAATGCATTGGGGGAATACATTATAGACAATGTCGATAATAATAAAACCATACAAACCATAACTGAAATATCTAATCCGACGGATATAAATCGTTCGTCGAAAAAAAAACAGGATTACATCTCATATTATGTATCTCAAATGGGGCAATTTACAGTAGACGAAAAATTAGGTATTTATGGTAAAACGTGGTCCATAAACGAGTCAAGTGACCAGAAAAAAAAGGATGTGCATGTTCAGCGTATAACAATTGAGTTATTCTCTTATACGTGTTCTTTATGTGAAATTAAAGAGTTTTTAAAAGAATTAACCCAAAAGTTTGTTGAACGTATTGCAGATGAACGCAGAGACAGACGTTTTATATATGAAATAGGGACTTTAACGTCTGACGAATATAATAATGGTGGGTGGGTTGAACATGAATTTAAAACGACACGTTCTTTTGATAATATGTTTTTTGACGGGAAAAGTGATTTTTTAAAGAAGGTTGACTTCTTTGTCGACAACAAAAATTGGTATTACGATATGGGTGTTCCCTACACGTTGGGTATTGGTCTATATGGTCCACCTGGAACCGGGAAAACTTCATTAATAAAAGGTTTAGCTAAATATCTAGACCGGCATGTGGTAACATTATCTATGAAAATGTTTAAAACACGTAAACAATTGAACGATTTTTATTATGAAATGAGGTATAATAATGCGAACCCCAAAGACTCGATTACGTTTGATAAAAAAATTATTGTAATGGAAGATATAGATTGTCTTGGTGATATTGTATTGAAACGACCAGATACGGTACCAATTAAATTAGACTATAATGGAACGTTGAAAGTGGATGAATTGAAAAATGTTGAAAATCAAGACACGAATGATAATAAAATGCAGACGGTAATGAAGAATATCCTTGTGGAGGACCCAATCACACTGGACGATATCTTAAATATATGGGACGGTGTTAGAGAAACACCTGGACGCGTGCTCATTATATCAAGTAATCATTACGATAAATTAGACCCCGCATTAACTCGACCAGGCCGGATTGATATTGCAATGGAAATGTCGCATGCATCTAGACAAACCATTGTCCAAATGTATGAGCATTTTTTTAAGTGTTCATTAAAACCTAGACAAATGAAATTAATCCCTGATAAAAAATACACACCAGCCGAAGTGATGAACATGTATATAAGAAGTGGTTTTTCACCTGAGCAGTTTCTAAAATTATTGTCTGGGAGATAAAATTGATAGGTTTTTTTCGAAATGTATCAATGGTAACCTTGAAACAATTCTCGTAGTAAATCAACAACCAAAATAAGTAATCATGTATTCTAGTAAGGATATTTATCCAAGGGAGACACGGATTCGGTCGATTGAAAAATATATATCCTTGTACGGATTAGATAATGTATGTAATTTGTGCACTAATGCACTAATTACAGATAATTGCAATAAATGTGGCGAAGGAGTATGTGCTAAAGAGTCGTGCGCTCTAACTTTTCCTGATAAATATAATACAAACTATGTCTTATGCATGGGATGTATCAACGATGTTAGTAAAGATTTACATTTGCTCATCGATATGGGGAAGATTGAACCATTAAAAGAAAAAATCAAGATGGAAAAAACAGTACATCAGAAGCTGGAGAACAAGCGTCGAGAATCGATCAGTAGTATACAGGAGGAAGAGCGTCCATGAATGAAAAGGAAGGTGCATTGTTACGTTCTTTGGGATAAGGCGTGGTTGTAATTAAACTCCATAAGAACAAGAATAAATTGTATAGTAATAATTCAATAGTCGTAATTAAAAAAGGAAATAAAAAAAAGGCAATGCCGATGTATACCTTTTTTTTGTTCGTATACCCATGGGTTTCGTTTTGATAAATGATATATGCAACTACAAAGAATATAGCATAATAGATGAACCACAAAACATAGTTGATTGCTATCCAACTTTGCACATTCGTGTCTAAATATTTAACACGTTGATTATCGGTAGAAAATTCACCGCGCATTTTTTCGGTTTCAAATTCAATACGTTCATTCTGCCATTTAACTGAATTATATAAATCTCTTAGTGTTTTACTCTTGTCTGAATCTGACATGAATCTATATTATAATAACAGAAGTTATCGAGAAAATTTCGAATAAATTAAATCAGTATTCTCGTTATAAGGAATGATTGTTTGTATGTTTCTAGCATCATATACAGTAGCATGTTTTGATTGTTTCGTCGCGAAATAATTTTCCATTGTTGTAAAGTTGTTTGCATCAGATGAGCTTGTAGAGGTGGTATTACATTTGACCCCCATATCAGGAGACATATCATCAGCAGTAGGAACTTTTACCAAACTTGCTACATCGGTAACGCCATTTTTAGTGGTAATACCATGTTCAGATAAATCGTCCGCATTGTTGGCTTGAGTTACCGCGTTATCTATACTATTGTTAATTCCCTCAAACGTTTTTGCGACTTTTTCGTCTATATGTGTTTGTAATTCCTCATCGCTCATATCTTTTTTATCTTTTGTTGGTTCGGGGGGTGTTTGTGATTCCTTGGACGGTAGTATAATTTGAGGAGAATCCCCCAATGCACTATAATCTGAAAACGATTCTTGACATTTACCCGAACCAGAATCCCATTTTGTATCTGAACCACAACAACTTTCTTCTACACAAACACCAAGGTCTTTGAATAAATTATTATAATTTGCAGTAGCAGGTGTTGAATATCCAGTTAATGAAGGTGGGGGTAATTCAAGTTCATTGAAGTTGATATGACTACGTGCTTGAATATTTACATAAATGTAAAACATAGAAATTGTCCACACCAAAATATTTACAAGGTGTAATATAATAAAAAGGGTGTCGATATTTTGAGTAGACGGTTCTTCAACAAGTTTCTGTTTAATAACACGTAATACCACGTGAATAACTAATCCGGCAACTGCGCATAATATGATTTTGGTATATTCTGCTGCACGGAGGCGATTTGAATTTGTTAATAATACTTTGCGTTGTTCGCCCATTTCTGCCTGGTCA
>Ga0255752_10005733_pt1 | contig 11922 bp, 10 predicted proteins | sample 011ome_25_FD_179952 | JGI IMG/M metagenome (GOLD analysis project Ga0255752, IMG submission 179952) | Coastal salt marsh microbial communities from the Groves Creek Marsh, Skidaway Island, Georgia - 011512CT metaG (version 2) | ecosystem: Environmental > Aquatic > Marine > Intertidal zone >...
TTTTGAAAAACTAATTCAATCCAATGAACAACTACATCTATGGGTTTCAGGTAGCTTAACAGCAAAAGAACATAAGTTATTCCCAAAAGAGTTACCTGTAACACAATTTGTTTCTATAAAAGATCTTGATGAAGCATTAGAAAAACTACAACAAAATGAAAAAAAAATCCTGGTCAAAAAAGACCATCGAAGAACTTCCCAAGAAGCATAGACTTCACTTAATCAATTCTATAAGTGGCTATAAACCCGCAAATCTTATTGGATCTCGATCTAAAGAAGGAGTTGAGAATTTAGCCATATTTAGTTCAGTAGTTCATTTAGGAAGTGATCCTGCGTTGCTTGGTTTTATTTTAAGACCTACTACCGTTCCAAGAGATACCTTTAAAAATCTCCTTGACTCAAAATTTGTGACCATCAATCATATTTCTGAATCCTTCTTCAAACAAGCACATGAGACAAGTCTCTCCTTTCCAGAGGCTATTAATGAATTCAATGAAGTTGGATTAACACCCACTTATAAAAATGGCTTTTATGCCCCTTTTGTTGCGGAGTCTGTTGTTTCTATAGGGTGTCAATACGTCAATCATTACCCTATAGAAGAAAATGGAACTATTTTAGTGGTCTTGTCAGTTGAAGAAATCCATTGTGACAAAGAGGTCGTCGAAAAGGATTGTTTTATTCGATTAGATAAAGGAGGTGTTTTAACTATCAATGGATTAGATGGCTATGCGAAACCACAATTTATCGAACGTATTCCCTATAAAAGATACCAAGGCAACTCCTAATTGGTGCTACTATATTCATAATTCTACCCCTAAATTTTTAATTATTTTTCAAAAAGTGACTAAATAGCTAAACTATATTTATTTATTATATCACTCCCGCAAAAACTTAGGGGGTAACAAATAAATTATATTATTTTTGTCCCATCCCCTATTTTTTATTAGGGTTTAATTAAAATTTTTCACGACTATGGAAACTATTAACACGTTGACTGCTGAAGATCCTCAGCAATTAGTCAATGCGATTGACTCAGTATGGGTAGCCATTTGTGCTGCTATTATTTTTTTAATGGAAGGTGGCTTTGCTATTTTAGAAGCTGGATTTGTTAGATCTAAAAATGCGATGAGCATTATTGCCAAGGTAATGATTGATGTCGTTTTCGGCGGCATAGCATTTTATGCCGTAGGCTTTGGAATTGCATATGGCAACTCCAATGGCTGGTTTGCTTTTGATATGGGCATCACCACAGATGACTTAGGTCTAGGACTCACTGTATCCAATAAACTCTTTTGGTTTATCCAGATGGGATTTGCTGTAGCAGCGATCTCAATTGTATCTGGAGCCGTTGCGGAGCGCATGAAACTTTGGCCCTATGCACTCTTTGTTTTAATTTTCACAGCAGTGATGTACCCTATAGCAGCTAATTGGGTTTGGAATCCAAATGGATGGTTATCCCTTAGAGGATTTAACGATTTTGCAGGATCTGCCGCTGTTCATGCCATGGGAGGTTTTGCGGCCCTTGCTTCAGCAATAGTTTTAGGCCCACGACTTGGAAAATATGATGATAATGGAGCCGCTCAAGCAATTCCAGGACACAATTTGCCATTAGCAGCTGTTGGAGGATTTATTCTTTGGTTTGGATGGTTTGCATTTAATCCAGGCTCAACATTAGGTGCAGTTGGAAATTGGGAACTTATCGGAAGTGTTGCTACCAATACATTTTTAGCCTCTGCAGCTGGAGGTATTTCTACTATGGCCTACACCTACTTCAGATATGGTCAAATAGACATTACCATGATGATTAATGGAGTTCTAGCCGGTCTAGTAGCAATTACTGCTGGTTGTAATGTTGTAGATCCAAATGCAGCATTACTTATCGGATTTATTGCAGGTATTCTTGTTGATATAGCTGTTTTATATATTGATAAAATTAAAATTGACGATCCCGTAGGAGCTATTGCAGTTCATGGAATAAATGGTTTATTTGGAACTATTGCGGTAGGATTATTTGCAACCGATGGTGGTTTATTTTATGGCGGAGGAAGTGAATTAGTAATCACCCAATTAATTGGTGTACTAACTATTGGTTCATTTTCTTTTATTGGTACCTACCTAATAATGACTATCTTAAAGAAAACAATTGGAATACGAGTTCCAGAACATGAAGAAGTAGTAGGTATTGATGCTGTGGCCTTTGGAGTTGAATCCTATACCACTTTTGAATAAAAACTTTATAACGAATTAACATGAAAAAAGTAGAAGCAATTATAAGACCCTCAAAATTAAAAGCGGTTCAACGTGGATTAAAAGAGGCTAACATTCCTTGTATTACAGCTGTTCCTGTTAAAGGGACCGGGTTACAAAAAACCTATTCTGAACGCTATAGAGGAACAGAACAATCACTAATAATGTCCAACAGAACACTTATTATTTGTGTTGTAAGTGATGAAAATGTGGATTTGTGTGTGGATATTATTTTAGACAATGCCTCTGAAGGCAATGTAGGTGATGGAAAAATATTTATCTATCATGTAGAAGATGCTGTTCGTATTCGATCAAGAGAACGAGGCATTTCTGCAATCGTATAGGTATTTAACCCAACAACTATAAAAGGTCAATAATTGAATTATTGACCTTTTCTTTTACAACCATTTTACCGTCCACTGAATCATCTTTTCTTTAAGTTTTGTGTAGGGCGGCATCACAAAATCAATAGGACCTAAGGTGTACTGCCGCATCATAGAACGAGCATTTGAAAAGGACTGAAATCCATAAATACCGTGAGATTTGCCTATTCCTGAGTTATTTACTCCACCAAAAGGAAGATGATGATTGGAATATTGAATTATCGAATTGTTGATACAACTACTTCCTGCTCTTGTCTGTTGAATCACCTTTTTAATCACTTCTTTTTTCTTACTATAGATGTAGAGCGCAAGAGGTCGGTGATCACGGTTGATAAAATCGATGACTTCTTGCATTCGATTAAAGCTTTTTATAGGAAGAATAGGACCAAAGATTTCTTCACTCATCAATTGAGCTTGTTGATCCACTGACTCCATCAAGGTTGGTGACAATCGATTTTCATCAGCTGTAGCTCCGCCATAGATAAGATGAGCTCCCTTTGAACGGGCATCATCAATTGCACGAACTAAGCGTTGATGATGCGCCTGGTTGACGATACTACAATATTGAGAAGAAGACGAAGCATCGGAACCATAAAATCGCTCTATTTGATACTGAAGCAAGCTTAAAAATTCGTCTTTTACAGACGCTTCTATAAAAAGATAATCAGGCGCAATACAGATTTGTCCCGCATTTAAAAATTTTGCCCAAGCGATCCGCTTAGCCGCTCTTTTTAAATTGGCAGAAGCATCAACTATCGTTGGAGATTTACCCCCTAGTTCCAAGGTGATAGAACTTAAATTCTCAGCAGCTGCTTTCATTACTAACTTACCAACTTTTGGAGAACCTGTGAAAAATACATGATGAAAAGGCAATTTTAATAGGGCGGTAGAAAGCGCTACACCTCCTTGCAATAAGGCTACTTCTTTAGGTTCAAAAACCGTATCCACTATTTCTTGCATCACTTGTGAAGTATGTGGTGTAAACTCCGAAGGTTTCAAGACCACTGTATTTCCAGCTGCAAGAGCTGAAACTAAAGGACCAAAAGTTAAATTTACTGGAAAATTCCATGGAGAAATGATTAAGCATACCCCTTTAGATTCATAATGCACCCAGGAGGTGGCTCCAAAAAGCGAAAGCGGTGTTTTTACATAGTGGGGTTGCATCCAAGAACGCAAACTTTTTATCGCTAAATCTATTTCACTTAGAACTGGATAGATCTCCGTGAGATCGGTATCTAAATGAGGCTTTTTAAAATCTAGAAATAACGCTTCTTTTAAGGCTGCTCTAAAATCAATTTCTAACGCTTTTTTTAACGTTTTTAATTTTCGAATGCGCTCTTTTGCCGTTGTTGATCCAACATAACGATAGTGTTCTAGTTGGAGCTTAAAAAGTTCTTCTGGTGAATTCATGTAGCATATATGTTAGTTAAATGTACGAAACTATTTTTAGGAAGGAGGAATCCATTGTTCTAATTTCTTTTCAACTTCTGGATAATTTAGTACGCCTATATACGCTAATTTGAAATAGCCTCCAACTCCTAATTATCTTAACTAATTCAAGCCGGAGGAGTTCCCTATAATGGCTTTTTAGGAGTGTTTAACAGGATCATTATTCAACGCATTAGAATTAATGTGTTAAATTCACACAAAGAATGATTTCTATTCCATATTTTAGCTAAATTGTACTTCCCAAACGTAACTAATGATGAAAAAAATAATTCTTACAACACTTAGTCTAGGACTTTTATCCGCTTGTCAACTTCAAGAAAAGTGGTCTGAACAGACTTTAGAGGAACACATTCAACAACTTCATATTGAAAATGGACCTGTTTTGGGTTACTCCAAAACATCTGGCATCACAATTATGGAGTCAGAGGGGTTGCCGTTTAAAGATTTGAATAAAAATGGAAGTTTAGACCCGTATGAAGATTGGAGATTACCAGTAGAAAAACGTGCTAAAGATTTAGCTTCAAAAATGACTAAAGAGCAAATTGCTGGACTTATGCTTTATTCAGGTCATCAAAATATTCCAGCAGCTAGCGGAGGTTATTTTGGAGGAACATATAATTCTAAATCATTTGAAGAATCTGGTGCAAAGGCTTATGAGCTGACTGATCAACAAAAAAAGTTTTTAATCGAGGATAATCTTAGACATATATTGATGGTAAGTGTTCAATCACCAACTGTAGCAGCACGATGGAACAACAACGTTCAATCGTTGGTGGAAGGTTTAGGGCTTGGTATTCCTACAAATAATTCATCAGACCCTAGAAATGGAGTTCGTTCCGATGCAGAATACAACGCAGGTTCTGGTGGAACAATTTCTCAGTGGCCTGAAGAGATTGGATTAGCAGCAACTTTTGATCCATCGATTACAGAACAATTTGGAAAAATTGCCTCTCAAGAATATAGAGCCTTAGGAATAACAACTGCGCTTTCTCCTCAAATTGACCTCGCAACAGAACCTCGTTGGAATCGATTTTATGGAACTTTTGGTGGCGATCCTGCTTTAGCAACTGATATGGCAAGAGCCTATGTGGATGGATTTCAAAGTAGTTCCACTGGAAAAGAAAATGCACATGGTTGGGGAGCTCATTCGGTAAATGCTATGGTAAAACACTGGCCAAGTGGAGGACCTGAAGAAGGTGGAAGAGATGGACACTTTGCCTATGGAAAATTTGCTGTTTATCCTGGAAATCAATTAGATACTCACATAAAAGTTTTTACTCAAGGTGCTTTTAATCTTAAAGGGAAAACCCGAAAAGCAGCTGCGGTTATGCCTTACTACACCATCTCCTTTAACCAAGACGCTACCTATGGAGAAAATGTAGGAAACGGGTTTAGCAAATTCATTGTCACTGACCTATTGAGAACTAAATATGGGTATGATGGTGTTGTATGTACCGATTGGTTGATTACCGGAGATGAAGGAGCTCGTCCTGATGTATTTGCTGGGAAACCATGGGGGGTTGAACAGCTGACTATCGCAGAGCGACACTTTAAAGTTATCGAAGCTGGATTAGATCAATTTGGAGGAAATAATGATGCGGGTCCTGTGCTTGAAGCTTTTGAACTGTATGAGAAAAAATATGGAGCACTAGCAGCGCGTAAACGAATTGAAACTTCTGCAGTACGCTTATTAAGGAATATTTTTAATACAGGTCTTTTTGAAAATCCCTATGTTGACCCTGCCCAATCAGCCGCCATTGTTGGTCATGCTGATTTCATGAAGGCTGGATATGAGGCGCAGCTTAAATCAATTGTACTGCTTAAAAACAAAGAACAGACGTTACCGATCAAAGAGCGTAAAAAAGTATACATCCCTATGAGACAAGTTCCAGCTTCAGTCAATTTCTTTGGTCAACCTGTTGAAGCAAAAGAAGTAGATCCCGTTAATAGGGCTATTATTTCGAAAAAATATGACATCGTTGAAGATCCTCAGGAAGCTGATTTTGCGCTAATTTTTATCAAAAGCCCTTATAGCAATGGATATTCTAGAGCCGATCGTGAAGCTGGGGGTAATGGATATGTTCCTATTAGCTTACAACTTGAAGACTATAAAGCTACTGAAGCAAGAGCTTCATCTATAGCCGCAGGAGATCCCATAGTGGATCCAACGATCACCGATCGATCGTATAAGAATAAAACATCAACATCAAATTCTTATCCTGACTTAAAAACCATCAATGATACAAGAGCCGCAATGGGATCTAAACCCATCATTTTAGTAGTTTCTGCTTCAAACCCTATGGTTTTTAGTGGAATAGAAGAAAAAGTAGATGGAATTTTAGTTGAATTTGGAGTGTCAAATTCAGCAATACTCGATATCATCAGCGGTGCCATGGAGCCTTCTGGATTATTGCCGTTACAAATGCCTAAAGACATGGCAACCGTTGAACATCAACTTGAAGATGTTCCGAACGACATGGAACCTTACGTAGATACTCAAGGGTATACCTATGATTTTGCATTCGGGTTGAATTGGGATGGTGTTATTACAGATGATCGTGTGAAGAACTACGCTCATCACTAAAGGTCTAGCTTGAATTGAAAATAGTAAAGGCTGAGTTATTCTCAGTCTTTTTTTATTATATTGGATATGTTTTCACCTCTAAATCAAGCAAATGAAATTCAAATTTATATACCTCTGTCTACTATTGAGTTTATCAACTAATGCTCAAAGTAGTTATCAACCTACAAAAAATATTCTTGATGCCAGGGAACAATTCCAAGATGATAAGTTTGGAATGTTTATTCATTGGGGGATTTCTTCAATGTTTGGAGATGGGGAATGGGTGATGCAAGTTCAAGGAATTTCAAAAGAAGATTATCAAGCCTACCTTCCTGCTTTTCATCCCAGCTTATTTAATGCAGAGGATTGGGTCTTAGCTGCCAAAAGTGCCGGTATGAACTATATTGTTTTTGTCTCACGTCATCACGATGGTTTCTCGAACTGGGATACAGCCTATTCCGATTGGAAAATCACCAATACACCTTATGGGAAGGATGTCCTCCAACAAGTAGCAGCAGCTTGTAAAAAGCATGATATGAAACTTGGGCTGTACTATTCAACCCTCGATTGGATTCGAGAAGACTATCCCTGGAGAAGTGGAAGAACGGGCCAAAAAAGTGGAAGAACAGGCGAAGGGAACTATGCGTCTTATCTTCAATTCATGAAAAATCAACTCACTGAATTACTCACCAATTACGGTGATATCTATTCGATTTGGTTTGATGGACATTGGGATCAAACCAACGTTGAGGGACATGCCGATAGAAGCTCGAGAATTGATTGGAAATACGATGAAATTTACCGTCTAATTCATGAATTACAACCCACTTGCCTTGTGGGAAATAATCATCACTTAGATCCGATAGAAGGTGAAGATTTTCAAATGTTTGAACGTGACCTTCCTGGAGAAAATCATTCAGGGTATAACTTTCAAAAACCAACAAATAAACTTCCTTTAGAATCCTGTGAAACCATGAATGATTCTTGGGGTTATACAATTAATGACCACAATTTTAAATCAAAAAGAGCATTACTGCATTTACTTATTGGTGCTGCTGGGAGAAACGCTAACCTCTTATTAAATGTAGGACCAAAACCTAGTGGGCTCATTCCACAAGAAAGCCTTGACGGGCTCCAACAAATGGGAGATTGGACCAAGATAAATGGCGCATCCATATTTGGAACTAGAGGTGGACCATTGAGCCCTCAAGCATGGGGAGTAACGACTCAAAAAAACAATAAGGTGTATGTCCATATCTTGGAACAACCTAAAGATCAGCGTATTTTTATCCCCGGATCGTATACTAAAAAAGCCGTTTTCCTAAACTCAGGCAAAGCACTTGACATTCGTTGGGAGCAACAAGGAATTTACCTAGAGTGTTCTTCGATTCCTTTCGATGCAGACCCTCAGGTCATTGTACTGACTAAAAAAAACTACTCTGACTCCTCATCTAAATAAAGACCCATTTCAGCGATCAAGGCCATCGCTCTAAAGTCAGTTACAGTTAAGGCGATAGCGTTAATCTTTCTTTTCGGAAAACGAACAATGCGTTTATTTCCTATAGTAGTGCCACTGTAAATAGACTTCCATTGGCCTTGATCTAATACTTCGACCTTAAAGGCGCTTATATGCTGTCCTTTCTGAATGGCTTCTTGAACAACTAGTAGGTTGGCTTCCTGTAATTGATCAAACGCTAATACCATTCTAGCTGATTTTTTATCGAGCTCAATCAAACTCTCTCTTTTACCATCAGTTAAAACTTCAGTAGTAATGGATGTGTTAGTCGGTTCCAATTTCACATGAGCTTGCTTTACCAAATTATCATCAAAAACAGCTTCTATTTTTTGTTTAAGTCCCATCAAAGATGCTATATCACGCTCATGAATTAAACCCCTTCTATCGACCGGTAGATTTAAGAGTAAATTGGAATTTAGTCCAATAGAATTACAATAAATATCCCATAGGTGGTTTACCGTTTTTACGTTATCATCTTCTGTTGAATGATAAAACCATCCTGGTCTTATAGAAACATCTGTTTCCGTGGGAATAAAATGTGTTCCTTTCTCTTGACCAGCTGCAAAACGATCAAAACCAGGCATTCCCGCATAGATACTATCTCGATAGATCGTAGACCAAGTCGTTTGATTCGCATACCCCTTTTCATTTCCCACCCATCTAATGTCTGGACCTGCATCTGAAAACATCACAGCATTAGGCTGTAGTTCTCTAACTAAGTTATGAGTAGTGGGCCAGTCATAATAGGTCTTTTTATTGACAATTCTTCGTTCATTAGCTCCACCATAATAGCCATCACCACCATTAGCACCATCAAACCACACCTCAAATATAGGTCCATAAGAAGTAAGCAATTCCCGTAATTGATTTCTATAATAATCAAGGTAGGAAGCTGTTCCGTACTCTGGATGATTACGATCCCAAGGAGAAAGATAGACCCCCATTTTAAGTCCATATTTTTTACAGGATACGGAAAGGTCTTTAATCAAATCCCCTTCCCCATTTTTCCAAGGGCTATTTTTCACAGAATGATCTGTATACTGACTAGGCCACAAACAAAATCCATCATGATGTTTAGCGGTAACAATCACTCCTTTCATTCCGGCGTCTGCAATGACTTTAGCCCATTGATCTGTATCTAACTCCGTTGGGTTAAATAAGGCAGGAGATTCATCTCCAAAACCCCACTCTTTATCGGTATAGGTGTTGATGCTATAATGAATAAAGGCATAATATTCCATGTCCTGCCAATTCAATTGTCGCGGACTTGGGATAGGAATTGATGAGGGTTGTTCAACTTCTAACGCACAACTAAACAAGGTAGCTGCACCTAAAAGCATTAAAAAAGATTGACTAATTAGTTTCATTAGGAATTAATTTAAAGAGCTTAAGGGCGAATTAATTCCTAAAATACTAATTATATGGCATCTAGAGAATGAAATGACATGCCAAACGTATCGGCAATTTCTTTATAAACAATTTTTCCATGTATTACATTAAGTCCTTTTTTCAAAGAAGCATCCTGGCTACAGGCTTTTTCCCATCCCAAATCAGCTAATTTTAAAGCGTACGGCAGTGTAGCGTTTGTGAGAGCTGTAGTCGATGTAAACGGCACGGCTCCTGGCATATTAGCTACACAATAATGTACTACATCATCGATGATAAATGTAGGATTTTCATGAGTCGTTGGAGAACAGGTTTCAATACAACCCCCTTGATCAACAGCCACATCGACGAGCACGGTCCCCTTTTCTAGATCCTTAAGCATATCTCTAGTAATTAAATTAGGGGCCTTAGCTCCTGGAATCAATACGGCACCTACAATTAAATCAGCAGTAGGTAATAATTTTCTAATATTATATTCATTGCTATAAAGAGTAGTTACGTTTTTAGGCATAATATCTTCTAACTGTCTCAACCGATCTAAACTGATATCCATAATTGTAACATGAGCCCCTAATCCTGACGCCATTTTAGCTGCTTGCGTTCCTACTATTCCTCCTCCTAAAATAATAACATTAGCTGGAGCAACCCCAGGAACTCCTCCCAAAAGTATTCCCTTTCCTTGTAAGGGACGTTCCAAATATTTAGCCCCCTGCTGGATCGCCATTCTACCTGCTACCTCTGACATTGGAGTTAACAACGGAAGTGTTTTATTTTTTTCTACAGTTTCATAAGATATACATACCGCTCCCGATTCCAACATAGCTTCAGTCAGTGGTCTTGAAGAGGCGAAATGAAAATATGTGAAAAGCAATTGGTCATTTTTTACTAATCCGTATTCCTCAGCAATAGGTTCTTTAACCTTGATAATCATGTCAGCCTTTTGATATACCTCTTTTATTCCTGGAAGTATATGACCTCCAGCTTCTTGATAGGCTTCATCTAAAAATCCAGAGCCTACACCAGCCCCAGTTTGTATATAAACTTCATGACCTCTTTTAGCAAATTCTAAAACACCTGCAGGAGTTAACCCCACTCGGTATTCATTATTTTTAATCTCTTTTGGAACCCCAATAATCATAGTTATAGTAATTAAATTGAATATCTTATTGGTTAATCAGCAGTGATTTTCACCTCTTTAAAACCAAAGCAAAAATACTCATTTTACAACTCAATCGACGCATTATGTTTCAAATCGAACAAAGATTTATCAAAAAAATAAAAGAGACATCACCAAGATTTTTAGGTTAACAGTAGTTTTTGGATCGAAAATTATAGCGTAAAGTGAAAAATTAGACTGTATTTGGATCTAAACTAAGGTGAAAATTAATTTCTACTACATTTTCCACAGGATAACCCATCAACTATTTTTTAAACAATACTTAGTTTTTTATTGAACATTATGTAGTGACTAAAAAATAATACATTAGGAGCGCCGTAAGCACAACCGTTCCCGTAAATAAGAGATAAAGAGATTTTTTGGTTCGTTTCTTGAGTGGTTTTTTAGAAGATTTTATCAATCCTTTTTCTTGATTAGTGTTTTCTAGAGCAGTCCCGATGGAAACACCGACAGCTACACCTACTCCTATAAATGCAAAATTATCAACCGCAATACTTATGGCTAATCCTATTGGAATACCCATTGCTATCCCTAAAGCCATAAAATAACCCTTTGGGTATTTTCTTTTTTTGCTCATTTACTCTCCTTTAAACCAATAGAATATTAATGATAATAAAGTACTTAAAATTATGGAAATCCCCAAGGTAAAATTGACTTCTGAATTCCCCGGCTATAACACCATCAAGATCTACGTAAATTTATTGTTTAAATTTATTAACTTCATTAAAATTTAAAACATTATACTTTTGATCCTTAAAAAATAAATTTCATTAAAAATAAAATATTCTTAAAATATTGAAAGTTTTTTGATTTTTATTTAAATTTATAATATTAACTCAAACTCAATTTTTATGAAACTTTTAATTACGTTATTTGGATGGGTGCCTTTTATAGGGAAAATTTTAAAGTTCACTTATGTTGCAAATTGTGCTAGAGAAGCACTTTCTAAAGCTAAAGTAGATGACCCTGATAGAATTAAATCTGAAACGGCAGGAGAATATTTAGATGAAATAGCTAACGATATTTATGACGAACATATAAGTGGAGAGCTAGCATCAATTGGTATTAACGGTATTTTAGCTAATACAGTTAAAAGTAAAGCTATTGATATTATAGTAAAAGGCCTTAAAAAGAAATACTTAAATAGTTAGAACTATAACTGCTTTAAAGTATATTGCCTTAAATTAAAAATTTTTCTATT
>Ga0255752_10005737_pt1 | contig 11912 bp, 22 predicted proteins | sample 011ome_25_FD_179952 | JGI IMG/M metagenome (GOLD analysis project Ga0255752, IMG submission 179952) | Coastal salt marsh microbial communities from the Groves Creek Marsh, Skidaway Island, Georgia - 011512CT metaG (version 2) | ecosystem: Environmental > Aquatic > Marine > Intertidal zone >...
AGCAGGTAATTCAGTAACTGGTATAGCAGGTGGATCAACTGTTGTTATTACAAGAAGCATTGCACTAGAAAGAACAACTGACTTTCCGTCTTCGGGTGCGTTTGAAGTTGCTACACTTAATACAGAGTTAGATAGATTTACTGCTATAGCAGCAGAGATATCAGATGACAATGACAGATCAATACATTTAGCAGATGATGATGCTACTGTATCTATGACATTACCATCAAAAGCAAACAGACTTGGTAGGGTTCTTGGATTTAATGCAACTACTGGTGCAGTAGAAGCAGGGCCTACAATAGCTGATGTAAGTTCTTTATCTGCAATAACAGCAGACATCTCAACACTAGCAGATATTGAAGATGGCACAGATGCTACTGATGCAATTCAAACAGTGGCAGGTATATCAGGTGATGTGACTACAGTAGCAGGAATAGAAAGTAATGTAACTACAGTAGCAGGTCAGACAACTAATCTACAAAACGTAACTGATAATCTTAGTGCAATACAAAATGCTAGTACAAATGCAACTAATGCAAGCAATAGTGCTAGTGCCGCTGCTGCAAGTGCTGCTGCTGCTGCTTTAAGTGCTGACACATTTGATGATACTTATTTAGGAGCTAAAGCAAGCGATCCATCTGTAGACAATGATGGAGATGCACTTAATGCAGGTGACTTGTATTTTAATACCACCAGCAATAACCTCAAGGTATATACTGGTTCTGCATGGGCAGATGCAGCATTAACTGCTGCTGATTTTCTAACTGTTGCTAATAACTTATCAGACTTAGGCAGTGCAGCGACAGCAAGAACTAACTTAGGATTAGGTACTGCTGCAACCTCTGCATCTACTGACTTTGTTGCTGTTACTGGTGATGCTATGACTGGTGACCTTACATTAGGTGATAATAACAAAGCTATCTTTGGTGCAGGTAGTGACCTACAGATTTATCATGATGGTAGCAGTAGCTATATTGATGATACAGGCACTGGTGTATTATACATTAGAGGTGATGCGTCTGTAAGAATAGGTAAAGCAGGAACAACTGAAGTTGGGCTTCGTGTTGAGTCAGACAGCTACACTAAATTGTATTATGACAACTCAGAAAAACTAGCCACCACCTCAACAGGCATACAAGTAACTGGTACTGCACTAGCAACAACAGACACAGACACAACTAATACTGGTAATGTCACACTAGACTTTGGAGCTAATCAAAACTTTGTCCTTACACTTACTGGAAACGTAACACTTGACAATCCATCAACAGAGCAAGTAGGTCAGTCTGGGTTTATTACGTTTATACAAGATGGAACTGGTGGCAGAACAGTATCACTAGGCACAGATTATGAAACAGCAGGTGGAGCAGGATTGACTTTATCTAGTGCAGCAAGTGCCACAGATATAGTGCCATATATAGTTGTTGCTAGTGGTCGTATATTGTTAGGTACACCTCAATTAGCTTTTAGTTAGGAGAGATAATGTCTGGTCCTTTCGGTTCTTCACAATGGATGTATGCTTCTGGTGGCTTCTACAATGGAGTTGCTACACAGTCATTGCGATTTGATGATGGCAGTAGTGCTTATTTAAGTAGAACACCTGCAAGTGCAGGGAATAGAAAAACGTGGACTTGGTCTGGTTGGGTTAAACGTAGTTTGCTCGGTTCACAGCAGAAAATTATGTCTTCTGCATCTGCTTCTTTGAGTTATACAACCTTTGAGTTTACTTCATCTGATACTCTTCAACTGTTTAGCTACTTCTCATCTGCAACACAGGCTCATCTTCAAACCAGTGCTGTTTTTCGTGATATTTCAGCTTGGTATCATATTGTTGTTTATTTTGATGCTGCAAATACTACTGCAAAATTTTATGTAAACGGCATTGAGCAATCGCTTCAAACCAACACGCAGCCTTCAAACCAAGATTATTTCATCAACAGCACCAATGAACATCGCATTGGTCGTGCTGAGATTTCAGGGACTAATTATTTTGACGGATACCTTGCAGAAGTTAACTTTGTAGATGGCACAGCATTAGACCCAACATCGTTTGGCGAAACAAAAAATGGTGTATGGATACCCAAAGCATATACTGGCTCATATGGCACTAATGGTTTTAGATTGCAATTCAATCAAACTGGAACTGGTACTGCATCATCTAGCACAATAGGAGCAGATACTAGTGGCAATGATAATCACTTTGACTCTAGTGGTATAGTTGCTTCTGATTGTGATATGCCAGATAGTCCAGAGAATAATTTTGCTACGTTGAATGTATTAGACCCTTTTAGTGGCACAATTTCTGAGGGCAATTTAAAATATAATAATGGTGCAAGTTTTAGAGCATCAAGAGGAACTTTTGCTATTCCATCAAGTGGTAAATGGTATTTTGAGGTTTTAAATACAACTTTAACAAGTGGTTCAGTAGCTATATGGGCAGGTGTAGCTTCTCAAGATACTAATATTTCTGCTCAACCCAATAATGGTTCTACTACTGGATTTTATGGTATATATAATGACACAACGTTGGGTATTTTGAGTAATGGCTCTCAATCATCAAGTACAAGCAATACAATATCAGCTAACTCTATTTTACAATTTGCTATAGATGCTGATAATAATAAATTATTTGTTGGAATTGATAATAGTTATTATAGTAATGCAACTACTACAAATGGTGACCCAAGTGCAGGAACTAATCCAACTGAAAGTATTGATTTAGCAGGATACAGACCTTTTGTTGGTGCATATAATAATACTGGTGTTTTAAATACTGGTCAAGATAGCACTTTTGCAGGAGCAATTACAGCAGGTGGCAATACAGATGCAAATGGCATAGGTGATTTCAAGTATTCTGTACCGAGTGGCTATCTAGCATTATGCACAGCTAATCTTCCAGAGCCTACTATTAGTCCTAATGCAGATACACAAGCTGATGATTATTTTAATACAGTTGAATGGACAGGAAATGCAACTGTCAGAAGTATAAGTGGAGTAGGGTTTCAAGCAGATTGGTTATGGTTTAAACGGACTGATGCTGCTGATAATCATCATTTAATTGATAGTGTTAGAGGGTTAAATGGTGGCACAGTTTTTGAAACTCTTTATTCAAACCTTACAAATGCAGAAGCTAATGATGTCGCTGTTACAGCATTTAATTCTGATGGCTTTGACATGCAAGCAAGTGGTAATGGTAATACTTCTGGAAGAGTTTATGTTGGTTGGAACTGGAAAGCAGGAGGAACTGCTGTAAGCAATACAGATGGTTCTATAACAAGTTCAGTAAGTGCAAATACAGATGCAGGGTTTAGCATTGTTAGTTATACTGGAAATGGAACAAGTAACTCTGATATTACAATCGGACATTCATTAGGCATAACACCAAGAATGGTAATTGTAAAAAATAGAACAGATGCTAATAGATGGCAGGTGTATCACGAAGATTTAAGTGCAGATGGTACTTACACCAAAAAAAATATTTTGTTAAATAGTACTAGTGCTGAAAGTGGTTACTCAAGCCAAATTAAAGCAGTTTCCTCAACAACTTTTACTGTTCGTGATGTAGATGCAAATGGTAATGCTAATGTAAATAAAAGTGGGTCAAATTATATAGCTTATTGTTTCGCAGAGATAGATGGCTACAGTAAATTTGGCAGTTATACTGGTAATGGTTCAACTGATGGCACGTTTGTTTATTTAGGATTTAGACCTGCTTGGCTATTGATTAAAAAGACTGATGGCTCTGCAAGTTGGTGGTTAGTAGATGCTGTAAGAGATACTTATAATCCAACAGATAGTTATATTTTGCCAGATACTTCAGATACAGATAGAACTTATACAACTGCTGATTTTGTATCAAATGGATTTAAAATAAGAAATACATCTACTGCATTTAATAGTGGAACACATATCTATATGGCTTTTGCAGAGACACCTTTTAAATATGCACTTGGAAGATAGGAGAATATAATGGCTTGGTTATACAATGGAAGAACTCTAAAAGTTGGCAAGAGTTGGACTGATGATAATGGATATAAACACCCTTATAATTGGGCATCAGCTTGGTCAGAAGAAGATAAAACCCAATGGGGTGTAACGTGGCAAGATGACCCAGACACTAGCTATGACAATAGATTTTATTGGGCAAGAGATGTAGAACGTAGCCTAACAGATATCAATGAAGTAGACGAAGATAACAATCCAATACTAGACCAAGATGGCAATCAAGTTGTTACTAAGGGTCTAAAAACTATTTGGATAGAACAAACAAAAGTAACTGCTAATAGTTTACTTGCTAAGTCAGATTGGTATGTTGTTAGAAATGCAGAAAAGTCTACTGCTATTCCTGCTGATATAAGCACTTATAGAGATGCTGTAAGAACAGCTACTGGCACAATAGAAACAGCTATAAATGCTTGTGCAGATTTAGATGCTTTTAAGGCTTTGTTTGTAGTGCCTACAGATGATGATGGTAATCCTACTGGCAATGCTCCTATATATGATTTTCCAGACGAGATATAAATGGAAGTTGATGGAGCTATAATTTGGAATATAATTTTAACATTAGTTATACTCCCATATGCTTGGGCATTTAAGAACCTACATTCTGAAGTTAATAGACTGCAAATATTACTAAATAAAACTAGAGAAGAATATGCTTCCAAAGAAGATTTAAGAGATACATCAAGCCGTATAATGGAAGCATTACACAGATTGGAAGATAAGTTAGACAAAGTTTTAAGTAGGTGATGCTATGCTTGAAATGCTAGTGGTTGCTAACAGTGCATTTGCAATTATCAAACAAACCATTCAAAATGGAAAAGAACTAAGTAGTGCAGGTGCTGCAATCGCTAACTTTGTAAGTGCAGAAGAGCAACTCAAACAAGATTTACACAAAAAAAAGAACAGTATTTGGACTAACTTTCTAGGTAAAACAGACAATGATCTAGAAGAGTTTATGGCTTTAGAAGAGATACGAGTTAAGAACGATCAGCTTAGAGAGTTCATGCAGCTATACGGCAGGGCAAATCTATACAATGACTATGTTGCTTTCTGTGCAGAAGCTAGGAAGAATAGAAGGCAAGCTAAGATTGATGCTGAGAAACGTAAAGAGAAGATTAAAGATATAGTATTAAAGGTAATACTAGCTATATTAATTACAGCTTTGTTGTCAGGTGTAGTTACTGTATTGGCAATCATAGCTAAGAAGAAAGGGATCATATGACAGCTTTCTTACTTGCTTGCACAATGAATGGTATTGCTACTGGTGGTATTTACTTCCAAAACGTAAACCATTGCATAGATTACAAAGACAAACTTAACCAACAAACTTTTATGAAAGACGATAAGCCACAAACATATGAGTGTATATGTAAGCTCATACCATTTGTGGATAATGAGAAAGTGAGGGTATACTAATGGTTACAGTAGAACAGTTTCTTAAATGGAAGATACTACCAAGATGTATGATGCTTGCTAGTACAGTCATGTCATGGAGATGTGCTGAATGGTTCATGGATTTAGATGCACCAACAGCAGCACAATCAGCATTTGTATCTGTGGTTATGGGTGTAATGACAGGTGTGTTTGGTATATGGATGGGTCACGAACATAAGGAGCATAAGTAATGTTAACAGCATTGATAGGGCCAGTTACTAATTTAGTTGGTAAGTTTATAGAAGATAAAGATGCCAAGAATAAATTGGCACATGAGATAGCAACTATGGCTGAGAAACACGCACAAGAACTTGCTAAAGGTCAGCTTGAAATTAACAAAGCAGAGGCACAACACAAGTCTATTTTTGTGGCAGGATGGAGGCCTTTTATTGGTTGGACTTGTGGTGTAGCACTCTGTTGGCACTTTGTATTAGCACCAATAACAATATTCTTGTGTGCATATATAGGAATTGTTATACCTGAGTTACCTACTTTTGACATGGGATCATTGATGACAGTGTTGATGGGTATGTTAGGATTAGGTGGCTTACGTACATATGAAAAACAAAAGGGGTTAACGAAATGAATATGGAGGAGTTTGTAAAAGAGATCACAATAGATGAAGGTGTAAAGCATGAAATCTATCTTGATCACTTAGGCCTGCCTACTGTAGGTGTTGGTCATTTAATTACTGAATGGGATGAGGAATATGAAAAGCCTCTGGGTACTCCTGTGTCTGAAGAGCGAGTACAAAATCTATTGAAGCAGGATATACACGTAACAATAGAAGAATGTAAAAAACTTTATGATGATTTTGATGTACTACCAGTAGATGTGCAACATATCATCGCCAATATGATGTTTAATATGGGCAGACCAAGACTAAGTCAATTCAAAAACATGAAGAAAGCAGTCGATCAACGTGATTGGTATGAAGCTGCATATGAAATGACTAACTCAAAGTGGTGTCAACAAGTGCCTAAACGGGCACACAGACTTATTCAACGAATGCAGAATGTTCAAACATAGTATAACTTTCGTACCGAAAGTCATACTAACCGACGATGTCTAAACATTTGGCCATCATTGGTCTTTACATTTTGTGACGACCAATCATCTTCGGCTTCGGTTATACCTAATTTTGCATTACGTTTTCTTAGTTCAGCAAAGATTACTTTCAATGCACCATTGCCTTCACGTCTTTCTCTTTTGCAGTCTGGGCATAGCTTACCATGCTGATACTTAGTCATGGTAATACTTGTACCACAATCCTCACACGTATTATTATTTCTTCTTGGCTTTGCTGTTTTCATTATTATCTCCTTTTAATTTCTTTTCTATAAGATAGTTAAGATTATATCTTACAGAATATATTATATTTAACTCAGCTTTTTCTCCTTCTCTAGCTAATAATTTTTTATTTAACTTTTTAGTATCATGTAAAACCTCTGCATATTCTTTAACAAGTCCGAAGTATTTAGCTACGGACATGTTAAGAATCTTGGCTTCTTCTAATTCTGATCTGCCATTATAAGTTACTCTATCAATCATTAGAATGGAACTTCGTCTGTGAACTCTTCAATATTACCAGACCCATACTTTATACCACCTGACTGATTAGAGCTACCAGTGAGGCTCTGTGGGCTACCATTGGCCGTTTTGTCACTGACCTTTGCATCCATATAATCATTACCTGCTTGGGATGTGGCAAACCATATGGCTAAACGTCTGTCTTCATAGTCACCAGATAAGTGTGGTGCTTTAGGATTTTGACTTTCATTTTCAAATAATACACCAACCTTTTTGTATACCTCACGTATAACTTTGCCGGATGGTAGTGTTGCTTTGACAATGACATGATACTCTTCATCGCCATTGTTGTTAAGCTTGCCTTGTCCTACAAGAACATTGTTATCACGAGGTGCAAAGAATGCACCTCTGTTAGTGTCGTCATATTGTTGATCCATTAGAAACTCCTTGTTGATTTATGGTTGGATGTTTTAGTATTGATAGGGCCAATCTCTTTCTTGCCAGTGTCACTAGCTGCATTGCCGTCATCATCAGAGGCAAGACCCATGATAGCCTGCAAGGCATAACGTTTGGCATAGGTAATTGCACTACCCATAGCTTGTGCATCATCTTCTTTACCTTTCTTAATTAAGACTGGCACAAAACTAGTTAACGTTTCGCTATCGTTGCAATGCGAAACTGTTGTCTCTACATATATAGACATATGCATACGTTGTTTATGTTCACCGTCTGCAAGTATAGCATTCTCATACTTTACTGATTGTGAGAATGATAAACCAAACTCTGCTCCGTGGTTGGCAGCATTGATAACACTAGTCAAGTCTGCGTAGCTACTATGGAAGAATGGATTGTTGCTACTCTTCAGTGCAGATATATTTAACTGCTGAAATTTAGACATAGCTTCTTTAAGTGATTTACAAGGTTCAGTATTTTTGTTACTGTTACTTGTCTTGTGTTCTCCCACGTTGACACCCGGGGTTGAGTTTGTTGTGGGCTTGACCCCATTTTTATTTTGATTAGACAAGAGTCTCTCCTTTCATTGGTTTAGTTTTAAAGAATCCTTTGTACTCTGGATTCTCATGCATGAATAGCCTAGAGTAAAAGGCTATGTAATCATTACTTATCTTGAAGTCTGTATCTGTAGTAGTGATGGCTGTCTCCCATCTGATACGACCTACGATTAACCATGGTGAACATTTCTTTGCACCACTGCTAATTGCTTCACGACTATACTTATCAAAGTATTCGTATACATGTGGATTATCTTTGTGATAGTTCCACCATTTTCTTTTCTTCTCTATGTATGTCATCATGGCTGCACACTCATAACTGATTCGACATCTTCGCTTTTAGGATGACTGCTAACTGGATCATAATGCATGTATATCTCTTCAGCTTCTTGTAATGAAGTAGCTTCGACAATATAGAAATGTTCTGTAGTTTCTACAGTATGTACTTTATATTTAGGCATCGTTTATCTCCTTAATATGTATAGTTAATGCACCTCGTTTGTTACGTTTGATTGATAGCTTGTCAGTAAACACCTCACGTTCATTAGGTTTTATCAATGACTTGAGTTCTTTCTTTGCATCTTCAAATGCTTTCGATTGATCTACATTACTGATGTATGTGTGTTGCAGTTCAACAAAGTGATTGTCTTTACTGGCATCTCTTGCAACCATGTTGTCTATGGTCATGTGCTGTACACCAGTCGGTAATTCATTTGGCATGTCAGCTTGTGGTGGTATGTCTTTCTCAACATGATTCCAAAAGTCTTGTAGTATAGGTAGCATACGATTCCATTCATCATCGTTACGTTCTATCAGTTTACATTCCCATTGGTTACCAAAGATAACTGATAGATACATCTTATCTAACTTGGCTACTTTCATATACAGTTGTATTTGTGGTGTATAGTAAGCAAGTATATCATCAAACTTTCTGAATGAACTAGTATGTTTGCATTCGAGGCCAACATCTACACCATCTTCTTTAAGTACACCATCAAGTGTGGCTTTGAAAGGTACACCATCTATTGTGGTAGATACCTCATGTTGGAAAGCAAGTACTTGTAAATTATATTCCTGCTCAAACCAAGCGATGTTAAACTCTTCTGTGTATGTACCGAGTTGCACATTGAATTGATCTGATAAATCTTTTGGTTCTGCTTTGCCAGTCTTCTCTTGCCATAAATCATACCAGTCTCCACTCATAATCTTTACAGCATCTGACCCACCTATGAATCCCATTCTCCATTTGGGATCACGAACCGGTGGCTTTAGATTAACTATGCCCATTGTGTTCTCCTTTTTGTTTTATTTTACTGCATTATTGCACCAAATACTAGCCCTCTTGTGCATTATTTTGGGCTAATTCTAGCATCTCCAATAGCTTGACACGTTTTTGGTATCGCCATTCGCCTGCATTGCGAAACTCTGACAAGCTAGGAAAGAAAGTTTTGGTCTTTGAGATATGCTGAACGGCATGCAAGAATATATCTGCAGGATAATCTTGCAAGCCTTCAGCAATTAGACGTATACGCATTGCGATATCTGCCTGTGATTCCTGTGAAGGCTTGACCATAACCATCATACATTTGAGAAGCTGCTGTTCCATATCTTCCAGTGGCATGGGTGTCATTGCATAGGCAAGTACATTTAAAGCCTTATCTATTTGCCCACGGCTAGGTTGCTTAACTAGTTTGTATCCACGCACACTGAAGTCACTGTTAAGAACTTCCTCGTAGTTTAGAATTGATGCCAAAGAAGAAAGAACTTTTTGCTCGATCTCTTTTGGTGTTGTTGTTGTTAGACTTTTTAAGGCTAATTGTTTTTTGTTGTGGCTTAATTGTAACTGCATTGCTCCTCTCTCTGTTAGATAGTATGTTATTAGTAGGTTCGTGTGTCACTCTGTCACCCTCCAAGTGACACTCTGTCACTTCCATAGTGACAGGCTGACACTTCCGTACTCGATATATGTTTACTTGATTCTTTCCCTGACGTTTACGAATCAAAAATTTTTTATTGACTAGGTATTCAAGCTTACGAATTACAGTTCGTTCACTGAGTCCAGACTTATTTGCAATCGTACTTATTGATGGGTAAGCAATCATTGTATCTTGATTAGCATAATGATTGATTGTCAATAGCACAAGCTTGGCTATTGGGTCACCAACATCTGCATCCAAGATACCTTGGATATTTTTAAAGGACATTATCTCTAATCTTTTTTCCAAGACTCATTCTTTAAGTTCATTGGGTCTATCTCTACTACACCTACAAGATCAGCAATCTTATCTAATGTATCTTGTCCTGATCTACTTAGTCTATCCCAATCCCAATACATTTGATCTACAAGTTCTTGTAATTGTTGTAATTGAATTTTCATTTTGTTCTCCATAGTTTCTTGACTGTTGACTCTGATAAAAACATAACCCATCTGGGTTCTGCATTACCACCTCGCTTATATATAACAGCATCCCGGTTAATCATTGTTGTGAATGGGGATGGGAAGCTGCTATTCTTACGATACTTTACTTCACAAATTATTTCTTGTCCGTTGAGGGTGATGACGAGGTCGCCTTTATATTCGCCTCCCAACGCTCCACTAAGAGGCTGACGCTTTGCTTTGATCTTCCACGACTTGAATAGTTTGACGAAGAAGTTTTCGTGGTATGTTCCTTTTCTGCTAGACGAGCTTGCCAATTTGATTTCTCCTTACAACTAAAGCAGACAAAGAAAGTTCGACTGCTCTTCACTTTCGTGAAGTATCTGCTGTGTGTACCACACACATCACACTGCTTCATTGAATCTTGAGCTTACACTCTAAAGCTTCAATCCAATCTAAAAGCATAAAGCCTGATGGCAAACGTTCATATCGTTCCCACTTGCCTACCAAACTATCAGCACATCCTATCTTATAAGCTAAACCTTCTTGAGATAAACTCATTTCGTGTCGCTTCTTTACTAAAGACGAAACAAGTTCTTTCCAATTATCATTGATGGGAACTGGTGTCGCTCTGTAGTTGAACATGTCTGAATGCTTTGAGTATTCTTTCTGCTGTATCAAATCTTAAATCCATTCCATTGATTGCTCTATAGTATGTACTCGTAGGTACACCGGCAACAATGAACATGTCTTTCAAACGCACATTGTTATCTGCAGCTATGTCTTGAAGCTGATGTATATACTTGCACAATACCATACATACAGAACTACTGCATATATGCAACATGTGCAAGTAAATTATTTATTTATCAGAATCTAACTTTGATTCTAATTCATTTATCTTTTCTTGAATTACATTTAGTATCTCATACAAAGCAGTTAACTTGCCGTAAGTATTAGCAGTTTCGCTATGCTCTGATACTATTTTTTCTATAACACTTGTCATTTAAATTTCTCCTCTATTAAGTGTTGCATTAAGTTGTTAGCTAATTCATCTATACAACTTGTGTTTAGGTTGTGTTCTTCGCATTGGTTTTGAAACTCATCCAATGTCATACCTGATATATGATCTACTATTTGATCGTATATGGTATCATTTACTGGATGCGACATGATGCATCATCCTCTTCATTCCACTGTTTGAGTAAGGCTGCACATGCAAATGCATGTGAAACACTGTACTCTCTGCGTATATGTTCAATGGCCTGCTCGTTGGTCATCTCTTCAAGCAACTCACCGAATCGTTGCTCGACTTCTATGCACTGATCTTTTAGTCTACTCATGGCTATACTCCTTTACTCTATCTGTTATACCATAATGCTCTAGCATTGGTTGTTCCTGCCATTGATGCCATTGTTTCTTGGTACTCTCAACAAAGCTAGGTCTGTGTACTGACGTAGCCAAGTCACAAATTGCATTGGCAATATTGACTGCATCACATTCTCGTTCAACTGATTGACCGATAAGTGATGTTAGATATTCATTGAATGAATCCATAG
>Ga0255752_10005752_pt1 | contig 11882 bp, 12 predicted proteins | sample 011ome_25_FD_179952 | JGI IMG/M metagenome (GOLD analysis project Ga0255752, IMG submission 179952) | Coastal salt marsh microbial communities from the Groves Creek Marsh, Skidaway Island, Georgia - 011512CT metaG (version 2) | ecosystem: Environmental > Aquatic > Marine > Intertidal zone >...
GACGATGCGATTATTAGTGTTGATAAAATTCGTGAGTTAAAACAATTCTTTGAATTATCATCGCACCATGCTGGACGTCCTAAAATTGCTTTAATATTAAAAGCGCAAAATTTAAATCATGCTTCCTCCAATGCGCTGCTTAAAATCTTGGAAGAGCCGCCAGAAAACGCATACATTTTTTTAACGACTAACAATATAAGTCAAATCCTACCTACAATTAGAAGTCGAGCGGCAAAATTAAGCCTGCCTGAACCAAGTCTTGAGGAATCTAAAGTATTTATAAAACAACAAAGCCTGACGATTGCTGAAGGTGATCTTGAGTTTTTTAACTTTTCAATTACACGCTATTTAAACGATAAAGATCAATTGGATTTAGTTAAAGAAATTATTTTAGAATTAGAAAAAGGCAAGGACTTAGATTTTAATTCTGTAAGCAAGCGATGGCTTGATTTTGGTTTGCCTTGGCTTGTGGATCTTTTTCAAAAGTGGTCCTACGATCTATTGCTTACAAAGCTCGCGCAACAAAGCTTTTATTTTCCTAATCAAAAAATTAAAATGTCATCCTTGGTTAAGACCATTCACCTTCAAGCGCTCTTGGTCTTGCATAAAAAGCTCATTGAAATAAAACGTTTTGCGTCCAAGCCTGTCAATAAGGAACTGAACATGGATTTAATTGTTTGGGAATATAAGAAACTATTTAATTAATTATGTATATCGATTCACACTGCCATATAAATTTTCCTGAGCTTAAAACCAATATTGATAATGTTTTAAGCAACATGAAAGATAAGAAGATCACCAACGCCTTGTGTGTGAGTGTTGAGCTTGATTCTTTTCCTGAGGTGTTAGCTATGGCCGAGGGTTATGATCATATCTATGCGTCTGTCGGTGTGCATCCTGATTATGAAGATATCAGGGAGCCTAGTGTGGACGAGCTGGTTAAAATTGCTACCGATCATCAAAAAGTGGTGGCAATCGGTGAAACAGGCCTGGATTATTTCAGGTTAAAGGGTGACTTAACTTGGCAACGTGATCGTTTTAGAAATCATATTCGCGCAGCTAAAGAGGCTAAATTACCTTTAATCATTCATACTCGCCAAGCTCAAGACGACACCATTCAGATCATGACAGAGGAGGGCGCGGATCAAGCGAGAGGGGTGATGCATTGTTTTACTGAGTCTTATGAGATGGCAAAACAAGCGCTAGATCTTGATTTTTATATCTCCTTTTCAGGGATCATTACCTTTAAGAATGCAGAAGATTTAAGAGAAACAGCCAAAAAAATCCCGCTTGATCGTATTTTAATTGAAACGGACTCACCTTATTTAGCGCCAGTGCCTAATCGAGGAAAAATGAATGAACCTTCCAATGTCGTTTATGTTGCAGAAAAAATAGCTGAGCTTCATAACTGCTCAGTTGATAAGGTTGCTGAGCAAACTTCAAAAAACTTCTTTGATCTTTTTCATCGATGTCAATTAAATTAACCATTCTAGGTGCAGGATCGAGTGCGGGTACACCTGTGATTGGATGTGAATGTTCAACATGCAACTCTGACAATTCAAAAAATAAACGTACACGATGTTCAAGCTTAGTGACACTTAGTAATGGAAAAAATATTTTAATTGATACGAGCCCTGATTTAAGGCTCCAAGCCTTGAGAGAATCGATTACTTCTATTGATGCCGTGTTATTTACCCATCACCATGCTGATCACTGCCACGGTATCGATGACCTAAGGGCGTTTTGTCAGATGCATAAAAAACAAATTCCTATTTATGCCAACCCCTTTGTAATGAATGAACTCAATAATAAATTTAACTATGCCATGGAGGAACCTAAAGGTTTTTGGGAAATACCCGTTTTAAAACCTCATGCTGTTATGGATACTTTTGAGCTATTCGATCATGTCATTACCCCCATCCCTGTGATGCATGGAAAGGGCGAGATCTTGGGTTATCGCATTGGTAATCTCGCTTACATTACCGATGTTTCAGACATACCTGATAATTCAATGAAACTTCTGGATGGTCTTGAGGTTCTATTACTTGACTGCTTAAGGTTTAAACCTCACTTTACCCATTTTGGTTTTGATCAGAGTGTTGAAGTGGCAAGTAAGATTAATGCGAAGGATACCTATTTCATTCATATGACACATGATTTAGAATACGACGCTTTAACAGAGTTATTACCCAGCAATATCCATGTTGGATATGATGGTTTAAAATTAACGATTAATTAATTGGATTGAATATGCGAACACTACTTAAATTATTTTTAATGATTACCATGCTTGGATTTTTAAATGTTTCTATTGCAGGTGACTCCAAGAAACGAACATTTACCGAAGATGAATTTATTACGGTCTTTAGTGGTAAACCCAAAGCTCGTGTACTTAAATACTTAGGCGAGCCAGACAATAAAGAAATAGCGATTAAGCCAAAAGGTGCTCAAGGAGTTGTTGGCTCTAAAGTTAGAGTTGATGATAAGAAAAAACAAAAAGATAAAATGGAAATGTGGTATTACAACAATCTTGTTGAATATTCACCCGGCAAAACTTACAAGTTTGTTGAAATGACCATGATCAATGACAGGGTCGTTAATCTAGGTTTCTTTAACCAATAAAAAAACCACCCATAAGGGTGGTTTTTTTTGAATCTAATCTTTTCTATCCTAATTTCGCTGCTAATTTGACCGTGATATTGGCAAAGATAGCACCTGCAATAAAAGATAGTGCGGCAGTAATTAATGGGTGTGAAATATTAATCGCAACAATATCACCCACAGCGCCATTAGAGACGCTCATAAGTACTTCTTCACGTACCATCGCCACAGTTGCAGCATAGCCAAATACATTGGCTGGAACGTTACCAAAGACTTTAACGGCAGTAAGTATATACACCGTAATACCCACAGCAATCGCAATTGATGCTGCCAGACTTGAAATATAACCACTAAGCAGCGCTGCTATTACTAACGCAACGACGGCCATTACTGCACCAAAAATCGTACCTGTAATGGTGGGTACCATCGCGTCTTTTTCTTTAACGGTATGAAAAGCACCCCAAGCAATAAAACCTGCCCAAACTAAAACGTAACCTGCAAGAACATCTAATGCGAGATAGGCCCAGATAAGAGCCATAATACCTAGTGCGACACCAAATGCATTCTTCATTGAAAATTCCTCCTGTAAAAAAATTCAAATTACAAAATACGACTTTGGTAAGACATTATTAATAAATAATAATGTTGCCAAATTGACATAATGAGAATCTAATGTCAAGGTTAAGATTGTAAACAAATTATTTGGGAGATTGTAGTAATGGATGATCAGTCAAGTAACCTAGTTAAAACCTTTCATGGCGGCTGCCCACATGACTGCCCTGATACCTGTTCGATGGTGTATGAGGTCAAAGATAATAAGCTGACAGGCGTTCGAGGTAACCCAGATCATCCTATGACCCGTGGAGGTTTATGTGTCAAATTAAAAGATTACGAAACCCGACACTATCATCCAGACCGCCTTTTATACCCCATGAAAAGAGTAGGGCCTAAAGGGTCTAAACAGTTTGAAAGAATATCCTGGGACGAGGCCTATGACACCATTGTCAGTAAATGGCAGCAGATCATCAAAGAGGATGGCCCTCAAGCCATTATGCCTAATAGTTATTTGGGCAACCAAGGATTAGTCCATGGTCTTAATGGTGGTGATGCTTTTTTTGCAAGACTCGGTGCTACTGTCACCGAGCGAACCTTTTGTGGTGAGGGTTCATGTACCGCATGGCTTTACACCATTGGCCCGACAGCAGGGGTAGATCCTGAGAGCTTTATTCATTCTAAATTTATTATTATCTGGGCATGTAACTCAGTCAGCACCAATCTTCATCACTGGCATATTGTTAAAGAAGCCCAAAAAAATGGCTCCAAAGTGGTTGTCATTGATGCGTATGCTTCAAGAACAGCTAAAGAGGCTGATTGGCATGTCTGCCCTAAACCAGGTACCGATGGTGCGCTAGCCATGGCTATGATGAACGTCATTATCAGTGAAAATTTAGTTGATCAAGATTATGTCGATAATTACACCGTGGGTTACCCAGAGCTCAAAGAATTAGCCCTAAAACGAACACCCGAGTGGGCAGAAGAGATCACAGGCATTCCTGCCGATGATATTAGACAATTAGCGCGTGAATATGCCACCACGCAACCCTCAGCCATTCGCATTGGTGTCGCCTTGGAAAAAAGTTATGGTGGCAGTCAAGCCATTAGGGCTGTGACCGCACTTCCGGCATTGGTAGGCGCATGGCGTCATGTCGGTGGGGGTATCTTACAATTCCCGGTTTGGGAGCATCCTTATAAGTTTGATGTTATCTGTCGACCTGATCTCATCCCTGAAGGTACGCAAGTGGTCAATAACTTACAATTAGGGCGTGTGCTAACAGGTGAACAAAAGCTCAAAGTACCGATTCGCTCCATGATGTGTTGGAATACTAATCCTGTTACTCAAGCGACCGAATCTGAAAAAATTCTAGAGGGTTTAAAACGCGAAGATTTATTTTTAGTCGTCGCTGAGCATTTCATTTCAGATACCGCAGCTTACGCTGACATTTTACTTCCTGCATCCATGGGGGCTGAACAAGAAGATATTATCTTGTCATGGGGCCATTTGTATCTAACTTACAATGCTAAATGTGTCGATTCCCCCGGTGAATGTTTACCAAATAATGAGATTTTTAGACAGCTAGCTAAACGTTTAGGTTTTGAAGAAGAGAATTTTAAATGGAACGATACGGAGTGTTTAGAGCATTACGTTGATTGGGATTCACCTGCCTGCGATGGGATTGATCTTAACTACTTAAAAGAACATGGTTATGCTAGGCTTACTGTAGGCACTAAAGATGATAGGGCGCCTCATAAGGAAGGTAAATTTCCGACACCTTCGGGCAAATGTGAATTTAGATTGGTGGGCGCTAAAAACTTTGTAGCAGGACCTTTCAGACAAATGTATGAAGCCTTTCAGCCTGGTGAAGATATTCCAGAATTACCTGACTATGTGCCATCCAGAGAGACAGTTCAAGCGAACCCACAGTTAGCTAAGAAATACCCTCTCAATATCTTGGCCCCCAAGAGTCATGGCTTTATTAATTCTAGCTATGCCAACATGGAACACAAACTCAAAGCACAAGGTGATCAGTTTGTCATGATTAACGCTAAAGATGCTGATAGCCGTGGTATTAAAGAAGGTGATAAAGCTAAAGTCTTTAATGATCGTGGTTCATTTGAGGCGGTAGCTAAAGTCACTGATGATGTGAATCCGGGTGTGGTTGTCGCAACTCTAGGTTATTGGAGGCAGCATAACAATGGCGTGGTAAATTCAGTCAGCTCGAATGCTTTCGGCGATATGGGTAATTCCCCAACATCACATGATTGCCTGGTAGAAGTTCAGAGAATTTAATTGAGCAGTAAGGGTAATTCAAAAGCAACGATTTTATTTGCAAGTCTTGCTGGCACAACCATAGAATTTTTCGATTTCTACATTTATGCCAATGCGGCAATCTTGGTATTCCCGCATCTTTTTTTCCCAGACTCAAATTCAACAACACAAATGCTGCAGTCTCTTGCAACATTCTCAGTAGCCTTTTTTGCAAGACCTTTAGGTTCAGCCTTTTTTGGTCATTATGGCGACAAGATTGGCCGAAAAGCGACCCTGGTTGCGGCTTTGCTTACCATGGGCTTATCCACCATTATGATCGGATTTTTACCTAGTCATGCATCGATAGGTATTCTAGCTCCAATCCTTTTAGTGCTTTGTCGTTTTGGTCAGGGCTTTGGCTTGGGAGGTGAGTGGGGTGGCGCAGTTCTCCTTGCTGTTGAGAATGCCCCTAAAGATAAACGTGCTTGGTACGGTATGTTTCCTCAGTTAGGCGCTCCTATTGGTTTAGTCATGTCAGGTGGTATTTTCTTGTATTTAACTGAAACGTTATCGCATGATCAATTTTTAGATTATGGTTGGCGAATACCTTTTATAGCGAGTGCGATTCTCATTGCCCTAGGTTTATATATTCGCTTAAAAGTATCAGAGACCCCTGAATTTTTAGCTGCTGAAAAAAAAGAAAATTTAGAGCAATCTGTACCTATTGGCGAAATTTTTAAATTTCATAAGAAAACTTTATTTATTGGTACCTTTATCGGCATTGCTACATTTGGTCTTTTTTATCTTATGACAGTATTTTTAGCGGGTTGGTCGATTCAACATTTAGGCTTAACTGAAGATGATTTTTTAATCATTCAGCTTTATTCAATTTTCTTTTTTGCGCTCATGATCCCAATTTCTGCAGCTTACGCTGATAAATTTAATCCTCGAATGATTATGATCTTGGCGTCATTTTTAATTATTTTATTTGGTCTATTTATATCCGATATTCTTGATTACCCTAACTACGGTGTTTTGGTATGCCTATCAATAGGTATGTTATTAATGGGCTTTACGTACGGCCCTCTAGGTACAACGTTATCAAATCTTTTTCCAACAAAAGTGCGTTACACAGGGTCATCTTTGTCTTTTAACCTTGCAGGTATATTAGGGGCATCCTTTGCTCCATTTATAGCCATGTGGTTAGCTAGTCAATATGGTTTGAGTTTTGTTGGATATTATCTAGCCTTTTTAGCCTTCTTATCATTGGTCGCAAGCTACTTCAGTAAGCAGTAACTTTAATTATGTTTGATGAAAATAATATGATGTTTAAGGTATTAGCAGGGGTACTCATTTTTCTGATTGGAATTTTGGGTGCCTGGGCCTCAATTTCAATGCGATCAAATAACAGGAGATTATTACTCAGCGTTGGTAATTGTTTTGCGGCAGGAATTTTTATTGGTGCTGGCCTAATCCATACACTCGGTGACTCAGCATCATTATTTAACTCATTTAATTTAAATATTGATTTTCCAATATGGGCTGCCATTGCTGCTTTTAGTGCGGGGTTATTAATGTGGGTTGATAAGGGTGCTCATGCATCATTAAAACATAATGGTGTAAGTGGCTTATCTCTTTTTATTGTTCTTTCTCTTCACTCTCTGCTTGCAGGCATGGCGTTTGGTATTGAAGCTCATCCCATGCAAGCTTTAGCTATTTTAATTGCCATACTCTCTCATAAAGGTAGCGCTTCGTTTGCATTGGGTTTACAAACAAATCAATCTCATTATTGGAGACGAATGATTTGTTTTTCACTTATGACCCCCATTGGTGTAATTTTGGGCGGCTCTTTAATTGTTATATTACAGAACCAAAATGAACTCCTTTTTGAAGCTGTTTTTGATGCCTTAGCTGCAGGTACTTTTTTGTATGTAGCGCTGGGTGAAATTCTTCCCAAGGAATTTGAAAACTCTCAACATTCTCACATCAAATCAATAGCCGTTATGGTGGGTATTCTTTTGATGACCTATCTCGCGTTATACACCTAATTTTTTAAATGAAAAAAAATCTTTTTTTTATATTCATTATCCTTTCAATTTTTATTCATTTATTCTTTTTTACCAATATTAGATACTCTATTCAACAACCTGACCCGGTTGAATCGTTAAAGATTGATCTCATCCCTACGTTTGAAAAGATAGCGGTTGAAGATGAAAAAAAAGAGGTGCAGATCGAAGACAAGCCTATCGAAAAAAATAATCAAAAAGAGGCCGTAACTCAACAGGATGATCGAATGATGAATAGTGTCAATGATGATGATGAACCCACTCTTATCAAAAACACACAATCAAACGTCGCAACCGAGCCATTATGTGAGCTATGTAAACCCGTCGAAGAGATTGCGATCCCTAAAGATACTCCCAGTTATGGTGAGGCCATTAAAAAAATAACTTACCGATTTAAAATTATGTATGACCTAGGTCCCAATAAAACCTCAATGGATAGCATTAATCCCCTGGGTCAAACTAATCAATATGAAAACCGAGCACAGACTAAAAGGGTTTCAGAAATAGGGCATGTTGCCATGAATTATGAAATCACTGATGGTCAGTATCAAATTGACTATGAAGCAAAAGCTGTGGGGTTTACATCTCTCATCTTCTCTGATGGTCTGATTCAAAAGAGCCAAGGCACCATCAATCAGGACGGTCTAAAGCCCAACTATTACCTCTATAAATATTCTAAGAAAAAACGTAATGAGGCTTTTTTTGATTGGAAGCATAATCAATTAAGAGTTTTGAAAAATAACAATGAACGTATGTTTGATCTAAAGGAGGGTGCCCAAGATCAATTGAGTATTTTGTTTCAATTCATGTTCTTAAATCCGCTAGATAAAATGCAAGTACCTGTCACGAATGCCAAACTCTTTAAGACCTATGACTATCAATATATTGAAGAGGGTGTGATGACCACCGTGTTAGGGGATATCGAGTACCTTCATATCGCAAAATTTAACTATGAGGATCCTGATCGAATTGATGCATGGTTAGCTAAAGACTATGGTTACCTTCCCATTAAAATAGCCATTACTCAAGATGATTTGAGTATCATTAATCATGAGCTTGAAGCTTTATTAATTGAAAAAAAATAGCTTAAAAAATATTTCTACTATATTATAAATTTCTTAAGGAAATATCATTGGAGATAAATTTTGGAAGATTCTTTTAATAATTTTGAGCAGGAAATGGTGAATATTCTTGAAGCTCACGTTAATGCAGAAATGGAGGGTGATTTAGAGGGTACCATGGCAACAATGACAAAAGAACCACACCTTCTTAATGTTGCAAATATGATGGGTGGAGATGACTATGAAGGGGTAAAAAAATTTTATGAAAATCATCTTGTAGGTAAATTTTTTCCACCAGATGTAGAAATGAATCGAATCTCAATTACGATTGGCACCCATCAAATTGTTGAGGAGCTTGTAATTACCTTTACTCACACACAAAAAGTTGATTGGTTATTACCTGAGATAGAGCCCACTAACAAAAAATTAAAAATACCATTAGTTGTCATTGCTGGGGTTAAAGATAAAAAAGTAACGCATGAGCATATCTATTGGGATCAGGCGAGCGTTCTGGTGCAAGCGGGACTTTTAGACCCAAAAAATTTACCGGTTGTTGGCGACCAAAGCGCTAACAAGCTATTAAAATTATGCTGAAATAAATCAAGTGTTCCTTAACTAGAAATTAGTTTTATTTGTTAATTTTCTTTTCCATTTGATCTAGTTTCTCCCATATTAACTCTAGGTCAATTGAGCCATTCGCATCACCTTTGTCACCCCAAAAGGTATAGATAATAAGCAGTATTAAAAGAATATTTGTAAGGTAACCCGAACTTAACCATTCCATCTTTATTTCTCCCTAAATTAATTATTTATCAGGATATCAATGATACTTGCAGTGGCATTCTTAATATTTTCTGGGGTATATCCGCCCTCAAGCATATAAATAATATGGCCATTGGAATAATCTTTTGCAATATTATTAAGGGCCATTGCTGCTTCTTTGTAACCATGATCTGTGTAGTTTAATTGTCCTAAAATATCACCTTGATAAGCATCAAAGCCTGCGGAGACAAGCACAAAATCTGGTTTGAATTGGTCCATGGCGGGTTTAAGTTGGTTGTTTATGCCCTTAATTAAATCATCATCGCCTGAGCCTGCGGGTAAATCAATATTAAGTGTATATCCTTCACCTTTACCCGCACCAGTCTCGTTCGGACGACCCGTACCGGGGTAAAAAGGGTGCTGATGAATACTAAAATAAAAGACCGTATCATCTGAATAAAATATATCTTGCGTACCGTTTCCATGATGTACATCAAAATCAACAATCAAAATTCGTTTGAAGTTGTGGTGTTGTTGTAGGTATCTTGCCACTATCGCAACATTATTAAAAACACAAAAGCCCATACCTCGATCTTGTGTTGCATGATGTCCAGGTGGCCTCACCAACGCGAATGCTGAATTAATCTCACCTTTGACAATCATATCGGCAGCTTTAATACCGGCCCCAACAGCTAATTTAGCAGCCTCTAGCGTATTTTTAGATATGACTGTATCACCAGTACTCAAATAGGATAAATCTTGCTCTGAAAGGGCTAAAATCTCCTCCTCGACAAGGCTAATATAGCTCTGTGAGTGGGCTAGGCTGATAATGGCATTGGAAGCAGGGGAGAAGGAGGGCCAAATAAGGGTATTTTTATAGGCAGAATTGGTTTTTAGTTCATCAATCGCAGCAATGAGACGATTAGCATTCTCAGGGTGACCGGAGCCTGTATTGTGTTGAAGAAACTTCTCGTGATACATCACAGCGACTTGGTTACTTTGATTCATAGTAAAACCTACATTGACACAACATAATAAAAAAAAATGTATTACGATTGTATTTAATTTAATTTTCATTAAATCAATAACTTAAAGTTATTTATTAAAAAGATAGTTTAATAAATTAACTAGATTTTTTTGCATAATTTCAAATTCCTCGTCAGTGATTGAATTTATTCTACCTTCATTATGAACGTATTGGTCTTGAATGAGTTGATCTTTAAATTCTTTAACAAGAGATTTAAGGCTATCTTTATCTAACTCCAAATGAAATTGAAGCCCAATCACATTCTTACCTATTTGAAAACCCTGATTAGAGCATGCTTTACTCTGTGCAATATGATTAGCATTGATGGGTATATCAAAGGTTTGACTGTGCCAATGGATTACATTTAATGGGTTTGGGAAGTTAAATACATCGGTATTACTAGTCTTTACGGGGGAAATAGGGTGTAGACCAATCTCCCTATGTTGATTAGGCTTAACTATGGCCCCTAATGATTTGGCAATTAGTTGTGCACCTAAGCATATACCTAGCACTTTTTTGTTACCATCAATAGCCCTTTTAATTGTTTTGACTGCATCGGTAATCCATGGATGTTCATCCTCGTCATTTACGCTCATAGGTCCACCCATGATAATGAGCCCATCATAATCATCAATATTAGGAATAGAATGATCTTCAAAGAACTTATGGTAGGTGATTGATGCTTGATGGTTATCCAGCCAATGCTGAATAGTGCCAAGACCCTCCAGGGGGTGATGTTGAAATACAAGTATTTCCATACTTTACTTCGTATAATGTATATTATGTTAAATTAAATATATTTCTAGTTTGTTATTAAATCATTAGCACCGATTTGTTTAGCTAACGCAATACCCTGCTTTGATTTTGCTGAACCTAAATCAGTATTACCTAATTGATTATAAATAGAACCCTGCTCAATTAATGCTTTGGCCTCATAATATGTTCCACCATTCTTTTTGGCAAATGATTCAAGTGACTCTAATGTCTTTATGGACAATTCGGTATTACCTGCTTTGAAATAGTATTTAGCCTTATTAATCTCCATATCTGCATATTTACCTAAATCACCAATCCTTTGATACGTATTAGACGCCTTAACAGAAAACTCAATGGCACTATCGTATTGGTTATCAATGGCATAAGATTTAGCTAAACCCTCGAAATTTGAAGCTCTTTCATCATCATTTGCTGATAATCGTGCTGCTTTGGTAAAAGAATCAAGCGCATTTTGGGAATCTTTAAGAATTAAATAGGTTTGTCCAGATTGATTTAAAAATCTTTGCTCCATTTGCATATATTTACTGTTTCCAAGCTTTGCTGTTTCAAAGCCTTTAGTAAATACCTTAATAGCATCCTGATACGAACCATTATCTCTTAGAGATATTCCCTGATATAACATTGAAAACATCTGATCTACAGGTAATTCAGCTAATGGTTCGCTTGTGGCAAAGGCATTTGCAGCATTTAGGTAATCACTTGATCTATATAGCGCTTTTCCTAAACAAAAATTAGAGTCATATTGATTTTCAATTTTTTTTGCTTCCAAGATAGCCTCATTT
>Ga0255752_10005757_pt1 | contig 11874 bp, 9 predicted proteins | sample 011ome_25_FD_179952 | JGI IMG/M metagenome (GOLD analysis project Ga0255752, IMG submission 179952) | Coastal salt marsh microbial communities from the Groves Creek Marsh, Skidaway Island, Georgia - 011512CT metaG (version 2) | ecosystem: Environmental > Aquatic > Marine > Intertidal zone > Salt...
TGGCGCTCGGTATTATCGCGCTGTTCCTGCAGACATCTGTCGAGATCATCCGTCACATTGTCGGAATTTTCGTCGTCGACGGGCTCGAAACCCCCGACGCAAACCTTGGAATTTAACTGATGGTCGATATTCCCGCGCTCTGGATGTTCCCGGCACTCTTCCTGCTGGTATTCCTTGGTTTCCCCGTTGCGTTCAGCATGATTGCCCTGTCATTCGTGTTCGGCTTCTGGTTCTTCGGCGACACGCTCGGCCCGCAGATGTTCAGCCAGCTCCATGCCGTTGCGACGAATTACGTCCTTACCGCCCTGCCGCTGTTCGTCTTCATGGGCGCTGCCCTTGAACGATCCGGCATCGCGGAAAGGCTGTTCATCGCGATCCAGCTCTGGATCGGCAAGCTCCGTGGCGGTCTCGCCCTGACATCCATCTCCATGTGCGGCGTGTTTTCTGCCTGCTCCGGCGTTGTCGGCGCGGTGGAGACAGTTGTCGGCATGATGGCGATACCGCCGATGGTGAAACAGAAATACAAGCACGACCTGATCTCCGGCACGATATGCGCGGGTGGGTCGCTCGGCACCATCATTCCACCGACCGTGGTGGTGATCGTCTATGGCTCTATCGTCGAGCAGTCGATCGGCGACCTGTTCGCCGGCGTGGTCATTCCCGGACTGATCATGACGGTTCTTTTCCTGGGCTATATCATCGTCCGCTGCCACCTGCGCCCCGACGATGCGCCGGCAGTGAATACCGGCGATGAGGAACGCGTCCCGCTGTCGCACAAACTCTATGTCACCATGATCGCCATTGTTCCGGCCCTTGTCCTGGTGGTTGCGGTTCTGGGCTCCATCCTCGCCGGCATTGCGTCCCCGACCGAGGCCGCTGCCGTCGGCGCGCTTGGCGCGATCCTGCTTATCTTCGCCTATGGCAAAACGTCGATTTCCGTCTTCGCCGACGTTCTGACCCGGTCTATCAAGATCAATGCCATGGTGATGTTCGCGGTGATGGGCGGGGTGATGTTTTCGAGCATTTTCCTCGTCAATGGCGGCAACGACCTCATCCGGGAATTCCTCGCAACGTTCAACCCGTCGAAAACCCAGCTGATCATCCTGATGCTCGGGGTGATTTTCCTGCTCGGTTTCATTCTCGACTGGGTCGCCATCGTGCTGATCTGCATGCCGATCTTCACGCCGCTTATCCGCGCGGCTGAAATCGACCCGATCTGGTTCGGCATCATGGTCTGCGTGGTTATCCAGACCTCGTATCTGACCCCGCCGGTCGCGCCGTCGATCTATTACCTGCGGGCGATAGCGCCGCCCGAAATTAAGCTGACCTCGATGTTCAGGGGGGTAATCCCTTTCATTATCTGCCAGCTGGTCGTCCTGCTGATTGTCGCCGCCTATCCGCCGACGGCGTTGTGGTTGCCCGAACTGATCTTCGGCAACTAGAGTAGACGCGACAGCAGCGCGAGAAGAAATGAATCAAGCGGCCGATCCGAACAGGATTCTGATACGGGGCGCGTTGGTCGTGACCCTGGATGCGGAGGACCGCATCCTGCAATCGGGCGATATCCTGATCGAAAACGGGATCGTCGCCGCGGTCGGTGAAATGGATTCCGGCGTGGCTGCGAACTGCGACCGCGTGATTGACGGGAAGGATCGCCTCGTCATGCCGGGACTGGTGAACGCCCATACGCATTCGCCGCTGAGTGTGGTCCACGGCGCGTACGACCTGCTGAATCACCGGGCGTCGATGTGGCTGTTCCAGGCCTATACCGCCAACCGGACGCCGCGCGAGGTCTACGTCAGCACCATGCTCAACTGCATCGAGATGCTGCTGAGCGGGACCACCGCGACCCTGGATCATTTCCCCGAACAGGCCTTTGGCCCGGAAGACGTCGAGGCGGCGGTCAGCGCCTATCGGGATTCAGGCATGCGGGCGCAGGTCGCATTGCGGATATTCGACGGCGAATACACCGATATTCTGCCGCCGGGCGGATCACTGCCGGAAAAACTCCGGGCAGATGTGGAAAGGCTCAATCCATACGCGCCCCGATCGGTTGCCGAACTTCGCGAACTCTGCACCGATTCGGTCGAACGCTGGCACGGCGATTCCGGCCGCATCGGTATCGGCCCCGCACCATCGAATCCGATGCGCTGCAGCGACGAATTGCTGGAATTGTGCGTCGGGTTCGTCGACCGCTACGGTGTCGGGGTTCACTGTCACCTTCTGGAGACAGAGGTCCAGACCCGCATCGCCCAGGAGCTTTACGGCACGACCACCGTGAAACATCTGGACGATCTGGGCCTGCTGACATCGAACCTGAGCTGCGCCCACACCATCTGGATCGACGACGACGATATCGAGTTGATGGCGGACCGGGGGGCGAGCGTGGTTCACAATCCTGAAAGCAACCTGCTCAGCGCGTGCGGCCTCGCCCCGATACCCACAATGCTGGCGCGCGGCGTAAACGTCGCCCTCGGCAGTGACGGCTCCTGCAGCAGCGGGGATCAGGCCATACACCGGGCGATGAAACTCGCCACCGCGATTCACCGCAACGGCGAGCCTGACCGCTCCCGATGGGTCAGCACCCGCCAGGCCCTGACGATGGCAACCGCCGGCGGTGCTGCCGCCATGTTCGCCAAAGGTAAATTCGGCGCGCTGCAGGCCGGACAGGCAGCCGATATGGTGCTGTACGATCTGACCCGGCCCTGGTGGACGCCGGTGAACGACCCGATCCACCAGTTCGTGCAGTCCGAGACGGGCGCCGGGGTCGATACCGTGATCGTCGCGGGGAAAGTATTGGTCGAAGGCGGCAGGATTACCGCGTTCGATGCGGACTCGCTGCTCGAAGAGGCCCGCGCGCTGGTCCCCGCAATGAAAGACCGCAACCGGGATCTGTTCGAGGTGGTCGAACGTGTGGGCGAAGCCGTCATCTAGACGCGTGATCTAGACACGTGATTCGGCCGGTCGAAACCGCTAAACATCTTACGACCGATTAATTGACAGGCAGGTATTCATTGCGTCTTTCCGTACTCGACCAGTCCATATCCCGCGCCGGCCGCTCCCAGGGAGACTCCATCAGGCAGACCATTGAATTGGCGCAGTATTGCGAAACGCTGGGCTATCATCGCTTCTGGGTGTCCGAACACCATAATCACGACACGATCACGGGCACGGCGCCGGAAATCGTCATGGCGGCCATCGGCGCAACGACCGACCGCATCCGGATCGGCAGTGCCGGCGTCATGCTGCCCCATTACTCGGCTCTCAAGGTTGCCGAACAGTTCCGGGTCCTGGACGCCATCGCCCCGGGCCGGATCGACCTCGGACTGGGCCGCGCGCCAGGATCGGACGGCAGGACGGCCTACGCGCTCAATCCACAGGCGATGCAGGGCGCGGATAATTTTCCGGCACAGATCCGGGACCTGCTGGCATGGGTCTCCGGCGAGCCGCTGCCCGCCGAACACCCCTTTGCCGGGATACGGGCCTTTCCGCAGGGGGACACCGTCCCGGTGACGTGGATGCTCGGCACATCGAATTACGGCGCGCAGGTCGCGGCGCATTTCGGTATCCCCTATTGCTTCGCCCATTTCATCACGCAGGGCGAGGGCTGCGCGCAGGCACTGGATATTTACCGCCAGCAGTATCAGCCAAGTGCCCGGCACCCGGACCCCGTAACGACCGTCTGCGTCTGGGCCCTGATGGCGGATACCGAAGAAGAGGCGGAATTCCAGTTCATGTCCCGCGCACGCACGCGCCTCGCCCGCGACCGGGGCAGCCTCGTCCGGGTAGAGGCGCCCGATGTAGCGGCGGCTCATGACTATTCCCCCGCCGAACAGGCCCGGATTCAGGCGATGCGCGCGGATGCCTTCGTCGGCACGCCGGAAACCGTGGGTGCGCGATTACGAAGCCTCGCCGGGCAACTGGGACTGGATGAGCTTGTGATCCTGACATGGGCGTATGAAATGGACGCCCTGAAACGGTCATACGAGTTGTTCGCCAAGGAATTCGCAATTGCCTAGTCACCGGGTTGCCGGGCTCCGTTATCGCTGTGCGCCGGAACAGCCGGGCAAGTTTCGTGTGGGCCATATGATGACATCGTACCGACTATCGAAACTGGCCCCGATCGTCCTCACGGCGCTTTTCGGCTTCTGGCCGGCCAGCGCGGCCAGCAGTGCAGACATGCAGGAAATAGACGGTTTCTCGATCGACCGGACCGAGGTTTCCATCGGTCAGTTCCGCCAGTTCGTCAAAGACACCGGCTTTGTCACCAAGGCGGAAAAGTCAGGCGGCGGGCTCGTTTACGGCGCAGGCTGGGAACGCAAGGCAGGCTGGATCTGGTCGTCCCCCTTCGGCACCCCCGCCGGAGACAGCGAACCCGCTGTTCATATTACATTCGACGAGGCGGCGGCCTATTGCAAATGGGCAGGCAAAAGACTGCCGACAGACGCAGAATGGAAGAAAGCCGCCTATACCGAAACAAGACCCACCCCGCCTGCGCCCTTCGTGACCGGCACGACGTACGATTATCCGACAGGTTCGTCGCCGCTCGGCGCGAATTGCCTTAATGACTGCGGCCCGACGCCGGCAATCGATTACAGCGCCAGACTGGACCGCGGAACCGGCCCCGCCCCGGTCGGCACAACCAAAGCCGGCGTCAACGGCCTGTACGACATGGGCGCGAATGTCTGGGAATGGACCGAAAACGGCGCCAGCACCGAGAAAGGCACCAGGGGCGGCTCATGGTGGTACGGCGCTTTCCGGATGAAATCGGGGGACGTTGCGACCAAGCCCCGTGACATGGCCGTCGTCTATATCGGCTTCAGGTGCGTGAAAGACGCTGAATAACCGGCATCCGGGATCGCATGCATCCGGACCCTGGTGAAGGCTCACATCCTATGCGGATGTCTTTGCCGTGCGCCGGTTCGCCATGACGTCCAGTGTCAGATAAAGCAACCCGACCGCGAACCCGCTGAAATTGGCATAAACGACCCAACCTGCAAGCGTTGCCGGTAACAGTGCGGCAAACCCTGCTGTCGCCAGCAGAATCCGGGACGCCGGGTTCATCGGCCGCGCCGCGTAACCGATGAACGCCGTCGAGATATAGCACACGCCGATACACGCGGTTGTTATATCGATGACGGTCGCCGGCCACTCCCCCTGCAACAGCAGCGTCGGCGAATAGGTGAACAGGAAGGGAATCACATAGGCCACCCAGGCGAACACCATCGCCTTCATCGCCGTGCGCATCGGGTCCTCGCGGGTGATGGACGCCGCTGTAAAGGCGCATAGTGCCACGGGCGGCGTGATCATCGACATCATCCCAAAATAGAGGATGAACATATGGGCCGCGATCGGTTCGACCCCCGCTTCGGAAATCGCGGGCGCGATCATCGCCGCCAGCAGCAGGTAGACCGCCCCGGTGGGCATTCCCATTCCAAGGATGATGGACGCGAAGGCTGCGATCAGCAGCAGCAGGAAAAGGCTCTGGCCCGCCTGTTTCAGCAGGAAGAGCGTGAAGCCCTCGCCGAGCCCCGTCGAATTCAGGATGAACATCACCCAACCTGCGCCGACGACGACAAAGACCAGTTCGACCATGACCAGCCCGGCGCCGCCGAATGAATCGATCAGCTTTCTGAACGTCATCCGGGCGCCCTGATAGGAGCGGACGAAACCGAGAATCACCACAACGGCCGCCGCATACATCGCGGCCTGCTGCGGTTCGGCCCATAACCAGAACAGCGCGTAAATCAGCATCACGAATGGCAGGAGGAAATGGCCGCCCTCCAGAAGAACCTTCCGGATCTCCGGCAGTTTCTCGGCGACCTTGCCGACATTGTCCTTGGCGGCGACCCGGTCGACCATGACGAAGACGGCAAAATAATACAGCAACGCCGGCACGATGGCCGCGATGACGATCTCGGTATAGGGAATTTCCAGTATTTCCGACATCAGGAACGCAGCCGCGCCCATGATCGGCGGCATGAACTGCCCGCCGGTGGACGCGACCGACTCGATGGCGCCGGCGTTAACGCCCGAATAGCCGGCATGCCGCATCAGCGGAATGGTGATGACGCCCGTCGAGGCGACATTGGAAATCGCGCTGCCGGAGATTGAGCCGAAGAACGCGCTTGCGACGACCGCAATTTTCGCGGCGCCGCCGCGGCGGTGACCGACCATCGCCATTGCGAGGTCGATGAAGAACCGGCCGCCACCCGATCCGACCAGAAGCTGTCCGAAAAAGATAAAGACCAGAACGACTTCGATTGAAATTTTCAGGGGCAGTCCCAATCCCGCGCCGGCATCAAGGCCGAGATCGGTCGCCAGCGCATCCCAGTAAACGGTCAGGCCTTTCAGGTCCCCGCCGACCTCGTCAGCGAACAGGGCATAGATCATGAAAAACACGACCACGCTGAAAAAAGCGTATCCCGCCGTTCGACGGATTCCTTCAATGGACAGGGCGACCACGATACACCCGATAACGAGCGCCTCCGTAGTCCGGTCGCCGTATTGTTCCGAAAGCCGTTCGTAGTCGAACATGACCCATAACAGGGTCGCCAGTCCGACGATGGCGGCTATCCAGTCATAAAACGGCGGCGGTCCGGGTTTGCCGCGCCGGACGCGATATCGCAGGAAGCCGATAAAGAGCGACAGGCCCCACGACACGGCAAGCAGTTGCTGGCCGAAGAACGTCAGATTAAACCATCTATAGGCCTCGATCGCCCACAGGACGCCAAGCGCCACCATAATACCGCCGGCAACACGGGTAATACGATCGACAAAGACACCTTCCGGGGGAAGGTCGGTTTCTGTTTCAGACTCAATCATGTATGGCGCCTGCTGCGGGGCCGGAAAGCCGGCCCCGCATCACTCAGGACGGAGCCTGTTACATTACGCCCATTTCCTTATAGGCCTTCATCGCACCCGGGTGATACGGCACGACGGTGTTCTTGTAATACATCTTGTCGGCATGGAAGCCGTTGAACGCCCCGTGCGATTTCACGAGGTCCTGCTTGTTCGCCGCCATGGTCTTGATGATCTTGTAGACAACTTCATCCGGAACATGCGCGCCTGCGGTAATGAAGAAGGGATAGGTCATCACCTTCGTCGGCCCGACAATCCCGGGGGTCCGCTTCGACGGCTTCATCTCGGACACCCAGATTTCCGGATACCATTTGCGCATGGCCGCGATGGCTTCCGGCGAATCGTTGACCGAAAGGAAGCGGAGGCCGCCGCGATCGCGCAGCATGGCATGCTGTTTCATCGACGCCGCGGTGCCGGGGATAATGATCGCGATATCCTGCTTGCCGCGCGCCATGTCGTCGCCCGACGGCACGTAGCTCGCATAGGGTGTATTGATCATGTCCTCCTGCACGATATTGCACGTTGCGAGCAGGGTGGACTGGGTAAGCTGCAGAATCGTCTGGGCGGTAAACTTGTTGCCCATCCGTTTGCCCTTCGCGTCGCAGATCGTCTTGATCGGCGAATCGGCCGGAACCGCCAGAGTGGATCGGAGCGGGAACATCACGCCGACCATGCGGAAGTTTTCCTGCTTGCCCTTGTCCTCGAAAGTTCCGGTGCCCTGATAGGCGAATCGCGCCTCGGCGGCATTGTTGATGCCGAAATCGATCTCGCCCGCATTCATCTGCGGCACGATCGAGAACGACCCGCCGCCGGGACGGACGCGCACTTTCACGTCGCTTTTAAGGTTCATCAACTTGGAAATCGCCGTGCCCGCGCTGTAGGCAAGCGAGCCCTGCTTGTTGGTGCCAATCGAGTAGATGTCCTGCGCTGCGGCGGGCAGCGCGATTGCCCCCGCGACTATGGCCGCAAGTGCGATGGATACTGACTTCATCATCATGGTTCTCCCTGTGATCTTGTGTGCCGTAATTCAGCTTCTTTGGATTGTCGCATCTTATATACCGCCGCCGCGGCTTTTCATAGATTCTTTGCGTTACCCAATCGGCCCCAGCAGTGTCTCTCCGCCGAACGTATCCGATTGCGCTTCGACGGTATCCGGCCACGGATCGGATACCCGGGGACGCAGGCTGGCCGGGCGCGGCTTACCGTCCCAGCCGATCTGCTCCATATAGTAATAGAGCTGGATCGCATGGCCGTCGGGATCGATCGCGAACGCGGAATAGTCGAGTCCCGGAAAGAGTTCCGGTGGCAGGTGTTTGATCTCGACACCCTGTTCATCGATGAAAGAAACCGCGTCACGCAGCTGCTGGTAATCGCCGACCTGCATGCCGAAAGACATGCATGACGTATGTTCGCTGAGGCCCAGTTCCTCGCGCAGCGCCATCGGGTACAGCGCCAGCGAATGATGCTCGGTATTGGCGCGCAGGAAGACGCAGCGATGACCGTTATAGGTGATCTCCTCGGTCACGGTGAGCCCCATCCGCCCGATATAGAAAGACAGCGCTTCTTCCATATCGTCGACGAAAAGACGTACCGGGCCGATCCGGATGACCTTGAACGGACGCGGCAGCAGGATGCCGCCGACATCGTATTTGGCTTCCATGTCACAGGTATGACGCGTGCCGTCCAGCAGGTTGGCGCCTTCCTTCAGCGCCGCCTGGACTTCGTCATATTCGGAAATCTGCGGCAGATCCGGTGTTTTCTGAAAACCGCGCTTGCGGAAGATTTCAGGCTTCGAGATCCCGTTCCAGCCGATCTGCTCGATGCCGTAGTACAGTTCGTTGATATTGTTGTTCGGATCGGACGGATAGACGTGCCAGTTCGACCCGGGCGTGTCGCGCCCTGACCGGCGGATCGGGTTTTCAAGACCGCGCAGCCATTCTTCCGCCTCCGTGACCTCCCGCAGACTGCCGACCTGCCAGGTGATCTGGTTGATGGTCACATCGTCGCGCTTCGACGGGCCGGCAAGCTGGTCGAGGATCCGCTTCGGGAACACGACGAAGGAATGGTGGTCGGTGCCATGGCGCAGAAAGTATCCGATGCCGCTGCCCAGGGTCTTGCGCAGTTCCTGATCCTCGATCCGGCTGCCGAAATCGATGGGATCGGAGACGCTGAAACCGAGGACATCCGTATAGAATTTCAGAGCGGCCTCGACGTCACGGACGTTGAAGCCGAAATGGCCGAGACGCCTGATCTTGAACGGACGATCCAGTCGAACGCCCCCGACGTTGTAACCGCTTACCGATGTACCTTCCATTATGCCCTCTCTCCCTGCTTATCGCGCGATCTGCGCCATTGGCGAAACTGCCGCGATGCCCGTGCAAACATTGCTCAAGATCGTCATTCCTCAAACTACGGCTCTGTCGCCGATCTCGTCATCCCGGGCCGGAAGCGGTTCGGGCTGGTCGACCCCCAATCGCTCCGCAACGGCCGCAAGGCGGCTGATCGTACCCGCAGCAAGCGGTATGCCGGTGGACATCCGTTCCTCGGCAAGCCGGAACCCGCGCTCTCCCGGCATCAGAATTTCATCCGTCGCTGGCGCCTTTGGCAAGCCTTTAAGCGTGCCGGACAATTCAGCGACCTGCATCAAAAAGGCTTTCGGGTCGCAGAAGCTGCCAATGTTCAGCGCGAGGGCGGCGCCATTCATCACACCCTTGCGTCCGGAAAATGCCTCGGTAATCACGGGGTTGGCCGCCAGCACGCTCGCCAGTACCTCGAACATCAGCGACAGCCCTGCGCCCTTGGGACCGCCCATGGGCGTCAGCGTCGAAACGTCTGCAGGATCGGTCGCGGGCCGCCCTTCGGAATCGATCGCCCAGCCTTCTGGAATGGGCGTGCCTGCATCCTTTGCAGCCATGATCTTGCCAAGCGCCACGGCAGAGGTCGACATATCCAGCAGCAGAGGCGCCCCGTCTGACGGAGCTGCAATCGCGACCGGATTCGTCGATACGCCTGAGACCCGCGCGCCCTGATAGGCCATCAAAGGGCCCGAGGCCGTAATGACGATGCCGATCTGGCCGCGCTGCGCCGCGCGGAGCGCATAGTATCCGACAGCGCCGGAATGGGTGATATTCCGGGCGGCGCACCAGCCGATCCCGAGACGTCCGGCAATATCGATGGCATGGTCCATCGCGGTCACCATGGCCGATGCACCGGGCGCGCGCGCCGCTTCGAGCAGGGCTACCGCCCCTTCCTCCCGCACGATTTTCGGCTCCGCTGCAGGATCTATAATCCCGAGCTCGATCATCTCGAGGTAGCGCGGGATACGGAGAATGCCGTGCGAATCCGTTCCGCGCGCATTGGCCCATATCAGGACATCGGCCGTCTGCCTCGCATGATCGGCGCTGAAGCCGCCCGCACGGAGCAGGGCCGCGCTGTAGTCGATGAGGTCCTGGGGCCGGAAAAGAGTCATCAAGCCGCCCGCAGCGGTGTCGGAAAGAACTTGTCCAGCCAGGCCTTGATGAGACTGCGTGTATGGGGCGCGTCTTCTTCAGATAACGGGAAATGCGACACGCCGGTCGGGATCATCAGCTCCGCATTTGCCCCCGCCTTCTCGAACAGGCGGATGGACTGCTCCGTCGGCGTGACAACATCGCCCGCAGTATGGAACAACAGCAGGGGGCGCGGCGCGATTTCGGCGACGACATCTTCCGCTCTGAAATTATACATGCTGATCGCCGTTTCCACCGGCACCTCGAACTGCGCCTTGGGCGACAGGTTCTTGCGCAGTTCCTCCGGGATCGGCACCACGTCGAAGCGCGACACCCATAGACTTTTGCCGGTCTCGGCCTTTTGCTCTCGGCCGCGCTCCAGGATGTCGGTGAATTTCGCCCATGCTTCCGGCGTCGGGTGCTGGCCGCGGAACTTTCGTTCGCCATCGCCCCAGCCGCACAGGGACATGACACAGGCGATACGTTCGTCGATGCCGCCGGCAAAGACCGCCACGGCAGCGCCGAAGCTGTGCCCGGTTACGCCGATCCGGTCCGGGTCGACTTCTTCCCGTTCGGAAATGAATGTCAGGGCATTCTTGGTATCGGCGACCTGGTCGAAGCAACGCACTTCGCCGCGGGCACCTTCGCTCTCGCCGCAGCCGCGGAAATCGATCCGGAACGCGCAATAACCCAGCTCCTCAAGCATGTCTGTGACCAGTTCGACATGCGACTTGTCCTTGGTCCCGACAAAGCCATGCAAGACGATGAACGTGGGAAGCTTCTCGCCCGGTTTGCGACCGTCCGGCACATGCAGGACGCCTGAAAGTTTCAAGCCGTCCGACATGAAGGTAAGAGGATGCTGCATTCGGTTTCCGTCCCTGTTTTCCATCCGTTTGGAACCTTGCCGCCGGCATTCACCGCCGCCGATTACCGGGCATTCACAATGCCGCGGCGGCTTGGATCCCTATATCACGGATATCTAGCACTTACTTTCCGCAATCGCAATTATTTTCGAATATTTTATTTTAGTCGAATAATTAGATATGTTTCCGCCTTCTCCATCCGACCCGACATTATCTTATCGGCCTCAGTCCTGTTGGCCGGAGCGAATCGCGTTCTCCACAAGCTGTATATTCGAAAATTTGTGTTCCATTGAAAATTTGTGCCTGACGGCCTATAAAAAGGCTTGTTTGCAGAGCGATCCGGGATCGGAACGCACCCTCTGAATTTCAGCCCGAGAAACCGAAACGATGGATGCGCCCAATACATACCAGCCAGGCGGACGCGACATCGTCGCGTTGCTCCGGTCCGATATCGTCAGCAGCGTCCATGCGCCGGAAACACGGCTGAAATTCGCGGAACTCAGCAAATCCTACCATGTCGGCATCGGTACGCTGCGCGAAGCGCTTTCCCAACTGGTGTCAGAAGGTTTTGTCACAGTAGAAGCCGGAAAGGGCTTCAAGGTTGCCCCTGTCTCGGCCGAGGAACTCGTCGAAATTACCGGCCATTTTATCGAGTTTGAAAA
>Ga0255752_10005759_pt1 | contig 11872 bp, 12 predicted proteins | sample 011ome_25_FD_179952 | JGI IMG/M metagenome (GOLD analysis project Ga0255752, IMG submission 179952) | Coastal salt marsh microbial communities from the Groves Creek Marsh, Skidaway Island, Georgia - 011512CT metaG (version 2) | ecosystem: Environmental > Aquatic > Marine > Intertidal zone >...
TGGAACAGAATCAAACAGTCCCTCTTTATAGGGCCCAATTGTTCGATTAAATCGATCTTTTTGAAGGTAAATCTTTCCTTTTTTCCCTCTGAGGTATTCTTCGTATTGTTTTTCAACTCCTGTTCTTCCGATGAGTTCACCTGCGATATAACCCGGATTATTTTTAATTTCAAAATCATTTACCTCACTGATATAGCCTAAAACATTGGCAGCAGCATCGGTGTGGTATTTTCTCAAGTTAATTTTTTGAATATATAACCCTTCAAATTTTCTCATTTTCTCTTGAAGGACCGCATAGGTAGAGGCAGCGAGCTTTGGAACTAAAACAGAGGGTAATCGAGGGGAGTAATGGTTGGCCTTCTCCATTGCTTTGACAAACTCTTCTTTGGTAATGCCGGTTAATTGACAGAGTTCTAAGGTGTCTAACTCTTTAACCTCTCTAGGAATGACCATTAAATCATAAGCAGGTTGATTGGACACCATCAGTTGATGATTACGATCATACATCAATCCTCGTGTGGGATAAATTGTAGTAGCTTTTATAGCAGGGTCTTGTAAAATAGTATCTCCGGAGGCTCCAATGAGTTGAAGATTAATCAGTCGTATGGTAAAAAGTATACCAATACTGATAATCATTAATGGAAGGATTAATTTTTTCATTTTTTCTGCTTGCTAAACAAAGATAATAGAAGCAGTAGTAACATAAAACTCACCAGACTAGTAGTGACTATTTTTTTTGTTATTAGAAGCGCATTTGAAATACTCATCCCTTCGGCGATAAAATACACCGAGTGATGTATCACTACTAATAAGCCTAAATAACTGAGTTTTTGAAACAGCGTAATATCCTTAAATTTAAAGGATTTTTGTTCCACAGCAATTCCAAAGATAAACCCAAGAAGATACGGTCTAACGTAGGTGACAATTAATAAGGCTATCGTATTAAAGGCAAGGCTATCGGTGAGTATATCTAGGATAAGTCCAACGAAAAAACCAAGGCTAAGTAGTACGGATCTATTTTGAGTGGTTGGATACTCATAGACAAAGATTAAATAGATCATTGGAGTGATGTATCCAGCAATGTGCAGTTGATTAATCACAAATACTTGTGCTAAGATCAATAGCAGTAATTTACCGATATAATAGAGGTTGTTATCTGGATCCACTGATAGCGTCTAAGTATTGAACTTCCTTTTGATCTTTATTGATAATGACATAGGCCTTTCTAAGGGCTCTAAGATCATTGAATAGCTTTACATTAATGATGTAATCACTTTTAGCCTCGTTAAGCTTAAAGGAGCTTACGACACCAATCGGTAGTTGAGCTGGAAAAATACTTGACATTCCACCAGTCACTATAGAATCCCCCATTTTAATAGTTGCTACATTGGGAATATCGACAAGTTGTACAATTGAAGGATCTGTTCCATCCCAAATCAGCGAGCCAAAGTATTCAGAAGAAGCGATCTTTGCATTGATTTTAGAACGAACATTTAAAATACTCTGCACTGTTGAATAATGAGCAGCACTCGTTTCAATAATTCCTACAATTCCATTTTGATTGATTACACCCATATCCTGGTTGATTCCTTGATCAGTTCCTGAATCAATGGTGAGGTAATTTCTAAGAAGTCGATACGAGTTTTTAACTACCGTGGTAGGAACTACTTCATAGGGCATATGAAGAGAATCCTCTTGTTGATAGGAACTATTGTAAAGCGCTTCTTGTAATCGCTTATTTTCTTCTACGAGTAATGCGTTGGTTTTATCTAAACTGAGGTAGTTATCTAAACGAGCAATTTTTGAAAAAATACTACCACTTACTGCCCAAGATGAATTGAGGTATTTAGATTGATGAAATGATCTAAATTGAACCGATAATCCAATAGCAATAAGGAAGTAAAACAAAAATAAAAGCCTTGTTTTATTGCCTAGAAAGAAACTAATAAAACGATTCATAAAGGACTTTTAATGCTGTTATTATCTCATCAAGATGCTCTTGTAGCGCTCTAAGTTTTTAAGTGTAATTCCAGTTCCACGAACAACTGCTCGTAGTGGATCTTCAGAAATATATACTGGAAGATCTGTTTTTAGAGAAATACGCTTGTCTAATCCTCGTAGCATAGAACCACCTCCTGCTAGGAATATTCCAGTGTTGTAGATGTCAGCCGCTAATTCTGGTGGTGTATTAGAAAGTGTTTCCATAACCGCATCTTCAATACGTAGAATGGATTTATCCAATGCTTTTGCTATTTCTCTGTAGCTGATTTGAATCTGTTTGGGTTTTCCTGAGAGCAAATCTCTACCTTGTACATTCATATCATCAGGAGGCGATTGTAAATCTTCAGTAGCTGCGCCAATAGAAATCTTAATGTTTTCTGCAGTGGTTTCTCCAACGTACAGGTTATGTTGTGTTCTCATATAATAAATGATGTCGTTGGTGAACACATCACCTGCAATCTTCACTGATTTATCACATACAATTCCACCTAGAGCTAACACGGCGATTTCAGTAGTACCACCACCGATATCGATAATCATATTCCCTTTAGGTTCCATGATATCTAATCCAATACCAATAGCAGCAGCCATGGGTTCGTGAATTAAATAAACTTCTTTCCCATTTACACGTTCACAGGATTCTTTCACCGCTCTCATCTCTACCTCAGTAATTCCAGAAGGAATACAAACTACCATGCGAAGTGCAGGCGGGAATAACTTCTTTTTTAACGCAGGAATTTCCTTGATGAACATGGAAATCATCTTTTCAGAAGCATCAAAATCAGCAATAACACCATCTTTTAACGGACGAATGGTCTTGATGTTTTCATGGGTTTTCCCTTGCATTTTATTGGCTTGCTTTCCAACGGCGATAATTTTGTTGGTCATACGGTCCCTTGCAACAATAGAAGGGCTGTCAACGACAACTTTGTCGTTGTGAATGATTAGCGTATTGGCAGTTCCTAAGTCAATCGCAATATCTTCAGTTAAAAAGTCAAAAAATCCCATGAAATGTAGTCGATTTTGGTTGTAGCAACTAAGATATAAAAATTAATGTTTAAAATGACGTGTTCCAGTCATTACCATTGCCATTTTATGTTCATTGCAATAATCGATACTTAGTTGGTCTTTAATGGAACCACCTGGTTGAATAACTGCAGTGATCCCAGCTTTGTTTGCAATTTCAACACAATCAGGAAACGGGAAGAATGCATCGGAAGCCATCACTGCTCCTGTAAGATCAAAATTAAATGATGCAGCTTTGTGAATGGCTTGGTTCAGCGCATCAACTCTTGAAGTTTGTCCAGTACCACTGGCACATAATTGCTTGTTTTTTGCAAGAACGATTGTGTTTGATTTTGTATGCTTACATAATTTAGATGCAAAGATTAAATCATCGATTTCCTGAGCTGTAGCGGATTGATCTGTTACTGTTTTTAGATCAGATTTTTGATCTGTAATATAATCCTTGTCTTGAACTAAATACCCATTCAAACAGGTTCTGATTTGCTGCTGTTCCATAGAAGTCTCCTTTTTAACGAGGATGATTCTATTTTTCTTAGATTTTAATAATTCAATAGCTTCAGCTTCATAAGATGGCGCGATAACTACTTCACAAAAGAGGTTGTTGATTTCAGAAGCCGTAGCTAAATCAATTTCTTTGTTAGCGATTAAAACACCACCAAAAGCAGATACTGGATCTCCTGCTAATGCTGCTAAATAAGCCTCAGAGATACTAGCTCTAGTTGCTAATCCACAAGCATTGTTATGTTTTAAGATGGCAAAGGTTGGATCATCATTTTTAAACTCTTCTATCAATTGAACAGCAGCATCAACATCAAGCAGGTTGTTATATGATAATTCTTTACCATGTAATTGATCAAAAAGTGCCTCAAAATCACCAAAGAAATTCCCTTTTTGATGAGGGTTTTCACCATAACGGAGTGATTTAGAATTTCGTACTGAAAGTTTTAGCGAAGGAATTTCTTGTGCTGTATTAAAGTAGTTGAATATCGCAGCATCATAATGAGAAGAAACATCAAATGATTTAGCAGCAAATCGCTTTCGATCTTCCAAAGAAGTAGTACCTTGTTTTTCATTAAGTAACTCTAATACTTCTTCATAGTCTTCTCTATTAGAAACACAAAGCACATCTTTGTAATTTTTTGCAGCAGCTCGAATTAAAGAAATCCCACCAATATCTATTTTTTCGATAATGTCTTGTTCACTTGCACCAGAGGCAACTGTTTTTTCAAATGGATATAAATCTACAATCACTAAGTCAATTTGAGGAATATCAAACTCTTTTAATTGCTCTTGGTCACCTTGATGATCACCTCTGTTTAAGATCCCTCCAAACACTTTAGGGTGAAGTGTTTTTACTCGACCACCTAAGATGGAAGGGTATGAAGTTACCTCCTCAACAGGAACCACTGGAATTCCTAAAGATTTAATGAAATCTTCTGTTCCTCCAGTAGAATAAATTACCACTCCTTCTTGGTGTAATTTTTCAACGATTGGCCCTAGTCCGTCCTTGTGAAATACTGAAATTAATGCTGATGCAATTTTTATATTCATAATCGTAAACTTCTTGTGAGATTTAAAGGGCAAAAATAATGTTTTTTACAGCTTTAACGAACAAAAAAGAGGAGAATTACAAAATACTTGACAGTCTTTTACAGATGCCTTCTAGAAGTTGGACGTCAGAATCGGTAAATGCATTTAGGGTATGAGAGTCGATGTCGATTTGACCGATGTTTTCGCCTGCTTTGAAAATAGGAATTACAATTTCAGATTTAACGGTAATACTACAGGCGATATAATTGTCTTGAGCGCTAACATCAGGAACGATGAAGTTTTCATTGCTGACAGCGACCTGACCACAGATGCCTTTTCCAAATGGGATTATGGTATGATCTGTTGGGGCACCGCTATAGGGACCAAGAATTAATTCTTCTTTAGCACCATTTTTAAAATAGAAGCCTACCCAATCATAATGTGCGACCTCTGTTCGTAGGAGCTCACAAATCGATTGAAGCAATTCATCACTTGTGTTGAAGTGTTCAAATAAAGAATTGAGTTGCGTATTAAGTTCTTTGATGTTCATAAAGTAAAATTAAGGAAAGACTTTATTGATTGTACTTTTTTAACTAGATTTTAAATTGAAAATTAGGATAAACAAAAAAAAACCCCCAAGGCACGTCTTGAGGGTTTATTTGAACATACTAAAGGATTACATCATTCCTGGCATTCCTCCACCCATTGGTGGACCAGCAGGAGCGCTTTCCTCTTTAATATCTGTTAATGCACATTCGGTAGTTAAGATCATTCCAGAAACTGACGCAGCATTTTCAAGTGCAACACGAGTCACTTTCTTAGGATCGATAATACCTGCTTCTAACATATTGGTATAGGTTTCACTTTTAGCATCATATCCAAAATCACCTTTACCTTCGTATACTTTAGAAACAACTACTGAACCTTCTCCACCAGCATTTTCAACAATAGTTCTAAGTGGCGCTTCAATAGCTCTTGCTACAATTTGTACACCAGTTGCTTCATCAGGGTTTTCGGCATTCACTTGATCTAAGGCTGATTTAGCTCTAACAAGTGCCACACCACCACCAGCAACGATACCTTCTTCAACTGCAGCACGAGTTGCATGAAGTGCATCATCAACACGGTCTTTCTTTTCTTTCATTTCCACTTCAGACGCAGCACCAACGTAAAGCACCGCAACACCACCAGCTAATTTAGCTAAGCGCTCTTGGAGTTTTTCTCTGTCATAATCAGAAGTAGTACTTTCTATTTGAGCTTTGATTTGATTAACTCTAGCGTTGATGTTTTCTTTGTCACCAGAACCATTAACAATAGTTGTATTGTCTTTGTCAATCGAAACACGCTCACATGTTCCTAACATATCGATGGTAACGTTTTCAAGAGTGAATCCTCTTTCTTCTGCTACTACAGTTCCGTTAGTTAGAATTGCGATATCTTCTAACATCGCTTTTCTTCGATCTCCAAATCCTGGAGCTTTAACAGCAGCAATTTTTAAAGAACCTCTTAATTTGTTAACTACCAAAGTAGCTAAAGCTTCACCATCTACATCTTCCGCAATAATAAGAAGTGGTTTTCCAGATTGAGCAACAGGCTCTAAAACCGGAAGAAGGTCCTTCATGGAAGAAATCTTTTTATCAAATAGAAGGATGTAAGGGTTTTCAAGATCTGCAATCATCTTGTCAGAATCAGTTACAAAGTATGGTGATAAATATCCACGGTCAAACTGCATTCCTTCAACAACGTCTACATAGGTATCCGTTCCTTTTGCTTCTTCAACAGTGATTACCCCTTCTTTACCCACTTTTTCAAATGCAGCAGCGATAAGTTCACCGATAGTTTGATCATTATTAGCAGAAATAGAAGCTACTTGCTTGATTTTTTCACTGTTATCACCAACAACAGTTGCCTGCTTTCCTAAATGTTCAACGATAGCCTCAACTGCTTTGTCGATTCCTCTTTTAAGATCCATTGGATTTGCTCCAGCTGCAACGTTTTTTAATCCTTCCTTTACAATAGCCTGTGCAAGAACTGTAGCGGTGGTTGTACCGTCTCCAGCTAAATCATTGGTTTTAGAGGCTACCTCTTTTACCATTTGAGCTCCCATATTCTCAAGTGCGTCTGAGAGTTCAATTTCTTTTGCTACAGTAACCCCATCTTTAGTTACATGAGGTGCTCCAAACGATTTACTGATGATTACATTTCTTCCCTTAGGACCTAAGGTTACTTTTACTGCATTTGCTAAAGCATCGACTCCTTTTTTTAGACCGTCTCTTGCTTCGATATCAAAACTTATTTCTTTTGCCATTTTTTACGGTAATTTTATAGATTAAACAATTGCTAAAATGTCGCTTTCGCGCATCATTAAATAATCAGCGCCTTCTAATTTAAGTTCTGTACCAGTGTACTTTCCATAAATTACTGTATCCCCTACCTTAACAGTCATTGGGTTGTCTTTGGAACCAGGACCAACAGCAACTACAACGCCATTTTGAGGTTTTTCCTTTGCAGTGTCAGGGATGTAAATTCCAGATGCAGTTTTAGTTTCAGCTGCAACAGGCTCGATCAATACTCGATCAGCCAAGGGTTTGATGTTTAATTTAGCCATAATTTATATTTGTTGTTTATTATTAATCCACTTTGAACTAGACATAAACTATGCCAAATTAAATTGGAGTGATTTGATGATAAAAAAAATGCCAGCTTGTCAGCTGGCATTTTCTGTACGGGTATTAATAACTACTCTTGATCCTTCACAGGTGCTGCTGCAGGAACTTCAGTAGGAAGAGTTTCTTGTACTTCAATAGGAGCATCACTATTCAAGATCTTAGAATCTTGAGCTGCACCAAAGTTGCTTTTTAAGGCAACGTTAGACATCAAGATAAGGGCAACGAGTAAGGTTGCTAAAGTCCAAGTGCTCTTGTCTAAGAAATCACTTGTTTGTTTAACACCTCCAACAACTTGACTTGATCCTCCTCCTAAAGAGCTAGATAATCCACCACCTTTTGGATTTTGAACCATAATGACTAACATCAATAGGATGCTTACAATAATGATTAGCACTAAAAATATACTAAATGTACTCATGATATATATTATTTTTCTTTTTGACTTTTTTTAATCGCCTTTATCTGGCCTGCAAAGAAACTATTTTTTTCTGGATATTTCAAACTTAAAATAGTATATGCTTGTATTGCTTTAGTGTATTTTTTTTGTTCCCAATATATTCGAGCCAAGGTTTCTGTCATAATTTCACCTTCATCGACATGACTTCGTTGAGTGATATCAATCGTAGGTTGAAAATCCTTTTGAGGAATAATCTTAGGTTTCTGCTGAAGAAAGGCTTCTATTTGTGCACTTTTTTTAGCGCGTTTTTCATCTCTTTTTTCAATTGGTTTTTTTTCGCTGATTGGTCTTGCGTTTGTGAGTTCCAACCAGGTTGAAAAGGAATGAATTTCATTTTTATCAAAATCAAAGGGTGCTGCATTAGAAGTCATCGCATGATCCGCTACTTGATGTTCTTCTTTAGGCGTTTCTTTAAGATCTTCTTTGGTTGATTGTTCCGTCGTTATATCGTTAAAGACATCAGAAGTTATAAAATTAAATAGGATTCTGCGATCAGCGCTATGTGCAGCAGCTCTTTTTAAGGCTTGATTGTATTTATGAGAACTTTGACTCTTTAGTCCCTTGATGTAAAGCGCATGCAGAGTTTGAAAATAAGGGTAATGTTCTAAAAGTTCTTCTAAATATTTCGTTTGTTCTGGCTTTTCAAGTAGCTCAGGATTCCTAACTATATGTGTAAATTCTACGACGTTCATCTTACCAATCTGCTAGTGAGGCATTAAAAATATCTTGCGTTATTCGTTCAAATAAAACTTGATGTGCTTCTGTTTTAACTGAATTTAATAGTTGATTAGCATCGTAATCATAAAAGAAACTAAAGCGTTTTTCAAAATCAGCATCATTTTTTGTTTTGTTGGTAAACCTCACATTTATACTTAAGGATAATCTGTTCTGAGCTGCAGTCATATTAGCGGTAGCACTCATCGGAGAAATACGATATTCAACAATCTCTCCTTCATAAACCAGGTCCGCGTTATCGGAGCTTAGCTTCAATGAGGTTTGATTTTGTATCATGTCTTGAAGTGCAATGGTAAAATCACGATCTAACCCAGGTTCGATAACTGATCCTGGACTCTGAGTAGCAAGGTTATCAAAAAAGTTAACCTGATAGGTGGTTGCTGTTCCCACATTTCCACCGGTAAAGTTATAAATACCACAGCTTTGCAAGAGCAGCGTCAATAAACTGATGCTGAGCATAATTTTTGTATTCATCTTCATCAGAGGTCGTATTGTTTTATTTTACGATAGAGTGTGCGTTCAGATATGCCCAATTCAGCAGCAGCAAATTTTCGTTTTCCACTATTGCGATCTAATGCTTTCTTGATCAATTCGATTTCTTTTTCTTGTAAAGATAAGGTTTCTTCCTCTTGAATTTCTTCCGCAAAGGCATATTTGTCTTTTTCAGTATAATTCGACTCATTGATAATCAGGGTCTCCTGTTCTAGTTCATCTTCATTGTGAGATGGAAGTAATTCAACTTTTTGTCGGTCGTTCTGACTAGAACCAGAATGCACCTGTTCTAGTTCTTCTTCACTGTAGAGTTTTTTGATGAGTTTGTCCTGAGATTTATGAACTTCTTCACCTGTTTTTCCTGCCATGAGCTCCAGGGTGAGTTTTTTGAGGTCATTTAAATCGGCCTTCATGTCAAAGAGAACTTTGTATAGGATTTCTCTCTCATTGGAAAAGTCACTTTTCTTGCGATCTTCTTTAATGACTGATGGCAGGTTTCTGCCAGTTGCATCAGGAAGGTATCCTATTAAAGTTGGAGTGTCAATGGAACGCTTAGCTTCTAAAACAGATATTTGTTCTGCAATATTTCGTAGTTGCCTTACGTTTCCTGGCCAGTGATAGTTCACTAAGGAATGTTGAGCATCATCTTCCAAACGAATCGTTGGCATTTTATATTTCTGACCAAAATCAGAAGCAAATTTTCTAAACAAAAGGTGGATGTCATCTTTTCGTTCCCGTAAAGCAGGCATAGCAATTTCAACGGTGCTTAATCGATAATAAAGATCTTCTCTAAATTTATTTTTTTCTATAGCTTCGGCCATTTTAACGTTCGTTGCCGCTACAATTCTTACATTGGTTTTTTGAACCTTTGAGGAACCTACCTTTAAAAATTCACCATTTTCTAGTACACGCAGAAGACGAACTTGGGTGGTCATTGGAAGTTCTCCAACTTCATCCAGAAAAATAGTACCACCATCTGCTTCCTCGAAGTAACCAGAACGGGTTTGTGTGGCTCCTGTAAAGGCTCCTTTTTCATGGCCAAAAAGTTCTGAATCAATCGTTCCTTCAGGTATAGCGCCACAGTTTACTGCAATATATTTCGCATGCTTTCGGTGAGAAAGAGAATGAATTATTTTAGGAATAGATTCCTTACCAACACCACTTTCACCGGTAACGAGTACAGAAATATCCGTAGGAGCTACCTGAATGGCTTTTTCTATCGCTCTATTAAGCTTGTGATCGTTGCCAATAATTTCAAAACGCTGTTTGATGCTTTGTACGGATTCCATAGGATTAATTTTTTAATTCGATAGCATGACCAAGAAGTGTTCCTGAAGTACAATTTGTGATTTCAACAAGAACAAAATCCCCGACCTTGTAGTCTTCTCTAGGGAAAACAACTACATTATTGTAATTATTTCTACCCATTAAATCATTTTCAGATCGTTTCGAGGTTCCTTCAACAAGTACGATTTGTTTTTTTCCGACATGTTGTCCTGTCCGATAGGCAGAGTGTTGTTGTTGTGTCTTGATAACTTCTGCCAATCTTCTTTTTTTATCCTTAAGGGGAACATCATCCTCAAGATTTTTTCCTGCGTAAGTTCCGGGGCGCTCTGAGTAGGCATACATATATCCAAAATCGTATTTGACATACTCCATTAACGATAATGTGTCTTGGTGATCTTTCTCTGTTTCTGTAGGAAAACCACAAATGATGTCTTGTGAAATAGCACATCCAGGAATCAACTCGTAGATGGTGTCGACCAATCTTTTATATTCTTCGACGGTATGCTGTCTATTCATCGCTTTCAAAACGCGATCAGAACCCGATTGTACAGGAAGGTGAATATGATTGCAGATATTCTCGTGTTTAGCCATCGTTTCAATTACAGAACGGTGCATATCCTGAGGATTGGAAGTCGAGAAGCGAATTCTCATTTTTGGAACTGCTCTTGCTACTTTGTCTAGGAGCATGGCAAAATCAACAGCTGTTGCTTGTTGCAGTTCTGAGGCCTTTTTAAAGTCTTTTTTAAGTCCTCCACCATACCATAAATAAGAATCAACATTTTGACCTAGTAAGGTTATTTCTTTATATCCTTTAGATTCCAATTCTTTGATTTCTTCTAAAATGGATTCTGGATCTCGTGAGCGTTCTCTACCTCGAGTAAATGGCACTACACAAAAGGTGCACATATTATCACAACCTCTAGTTATGGATACAAATGCGGTTACCCCATTAGAGGAAAGACGTACCGGAGAAATATCACCATAGGTCTCATCTTTAGAGAGCAGTACATTGACTGCGTTCTTTCCTGCATCGACTTCTTGAAGTAAGTTAGGAATGTCTTTATAAGCATCAGGTCCTACGACCATATCAACTATTTTTTCCTCCTCTAATAGTTGTTCTTTGAGGCGTTCAGCCATACAGCCTAAGACTCCAACCTTAAGTTTTTTATTTTTCTTTTTTTGCTTATTAAATTCTTGTAGGCGTTTACGGACGGTTTGTTCCGCCTTGTCTCGTATCGAACACGTGTTGATTAAAATTAAGTCAGCATCATCTAATTCTTGAGTGGTATTGTAGCCTTGCTCAGATAATATAGAAGCTACAATTTCTGAATCAGAAAAATTCATGGCACAACCATAACTCTCGATCAGTACTTTTTTATCATTACTTGACTCCGCTGCAATCGATAGTGCAGTTCCTTGAATATCGGGGTTAATCTCTTTCTCCATAGTGCTTATAGGACTGTTTTAAACGCTTTATGCAAAGATAATACTATTCTGCAAAAACTGACATATTGTCATAGATAAAATCAATAAAATAGAGGTCAGTATAAAGTTGTTTAAAGATCTCTTTATGCATTTAGAGTTAGGATTAATAAAAAAATCACATACTTTTGTTGTAAAATAAATTGGTATATGGCGAAGAATTTAGTGATTGTAGAGTCCCCTGCAAAGGCAA